>JGI26249J51723_1000543_pt1 | contig 13166 bp, 18 predicted proteins | sample SaaInlV_135m_DNA_FD_51723 | JGI IMG/M metagenome (IMG submission 51723) | reverse complement strand
GATGTAATTAAAACATGGAAAGAAGGATTGCTCATGAAAAAAGTATGTTTTACAGCAAAAATAGACAAAGAGGAACAGACATACAAATTTGGAGTTTTTAATACAAAAGGTTGGTTAAAGACAATAGAAAAAACAATAGAAGAAAAAACTAAACAAAAAGATTCTCAATAATCTACTTTAACAGAATCCAATCTCCAAGATTGAGTTACAAATGTATCTTTTAGCAAAACACCTTTTTTAACTTGTGATTCTAAAAGACCTGTCCAGCATATTTGACTACCACAATCTCCAGCATATTGTAAGGGTACAACAAAAAATTTAGAGCCATGCCGTTTACATACATCTGTAAGCATTTCAGATAATCTCTTGTTTGCTGCAACTCCACCAACAATCATTAATTCTTTTTTAGATGTAAAGGATAATGCTCTCTCTACAGTTTCACTAATCATTGCAAAAGCAGTTTCTTGAAGAGAATAACATGCATCAGTTTTACTTTTTTCAGAAACAGATTTTGTGGCAGATAATAATCCTGAAAAAGATACATCATTTCCCTTAACAGAATATGGTAGTGTAACATAGTTTGAAGAAGCAGATGCCAATTCTTCAATATTTTTTCCACAGGGGGATGCAAACCCAATTGATCTACCAAATTGATCAAGTAACTGACCTAATGTAATATCCAATGTTTCACCAAAAACCCTCCATTGTTGATTAAGAAATGAAAGAAGCATAGTATGACCACCAGAGACTAAAAGGACCAAAGGATCACGTGCACCAGTGAGTAATTTACCTAATTCAATATGACCAATAGCATGATTTACAGGATAAATTGGAATTTTGTAAAAAGAAGAAAGAGATCTTGCAACTACAGCACCTACACGAAGACAAGGACCCAATCCAGGTCCTGCAGCATATGAAATTATATCTAAATCTTGAACAGAAACATTTGCATCTTTAAGACATTCAGATAATACAGATGCACTATTTTCAATATGATGACGAGATGCTTCTCTAGGATGAATACCTTGTCCAGCTTCTGGGCGAAAAATTTTTCGAACATCAGAAAGAATTTTGCCTTTTTTGCCTTTTTTTTCAATTATTGCACAAGAGAATGTATGGGCAGTACTTTCAATTCCTAAGCCTAACATATTACCCTCTACTTAATGTAGATACAATTTTGATTACATCGCCATGCTTTAATTTTTGATCACCACTAATTCTTTGCTTAGTTTTACAATCTATAGCATGCAAAAATCCTTTTGCAATATCAGCATGAATTAAACTTGCCAAATCCTTTGCTGTAGAATCTTGTGGAAGTAATTTTGAATCAGGTAAGATTACACCTTCTTTGTTAGTAAGTTTTGATTCATCCTCTACAGGATACACAGCAATTAGATTTAATGAGTCAAAGACTGCAGTGTTTAGAATTTTTTGAATTCCAGTTGATGAAATTTTAGAAAAAATTGTATTAACTAAATCAAGTGCTTTTTGCTGAGGAGCTGGAATTTCTTTGTCTTTATTAATTTCAAATCCCTCATCACCAGAAGTATAATTTATCATTCCAGCCTTTGTAGCTTTTCGTAAAAGTAATTCCACTTCAGCACTACAAGGTATTACAGTATCTGAAATTTTTTTCAAAATATCTAAATCTTGACAAAGATCTGCCTTATTTGCAGCAATAATCATGGGTTTGGTATTTTGTCTTAACTCTTTAACAAAACTCTCTATATCAGAGTCATTCCATTCTTTTGGATTTCTAGTAATAAGACCTTGTTTTTGTAATACCAATTGTACTTGATAATCTTTAATTCCCAAACCACTGAATCTTTTTGCAATTCCATCAGTTAGTTTTGCTCGCTTTTGATCTATTTCACGAGTTATCTTATCCCATTCTCTTTTAAGAATATCAACAAACCATTGATCAAATTCATCTTGAACAAATGCAATATCTTCTAAAGGATCATGGGTTCCAAGAGGTATTGGTTGGACCTTGAATATCAGTAGTGCCTGCAATATCAACAACATGAATTAAAACTTCAGCTTGTCTTGCATCATCTAAAAATTGATTTCCCAATCCTTTTCCTTCATGTGCACCAGGAACTAAACCTGCAACATCAATTAATTTTACTGGAATTAATCTAGTGCCATTAAGACATAATGGATTTTCATGTTTAATTTTAAAATGCTTACAAGCACAATCAGATTGCACATAAGCTACACCAACATTGGGTTCAATAGTAGTAAAGGGGAAATTACCAGAAGCTACAGGTGTTTCAGTTGCAGCAGAAAAAAATGTTGATTTTCCAACATTTGCTTTACCAAGTAATCCAATTTGCAATACCGACAAGAATGTAATTCTACTTATTAGTATTGCAGAAATCGTTTAATCTAGTTTAGATGGTTTAACATTATGTCAATAGTAATAACTGGAAATCCAGGCGTTGGTAAACATACAGTTACAAAAAAAATTTCAGAAATACTGAATTTTCCAATAATTGATATTAACATTATTGCAAAAGATTTAGGATTATTTGAAAAAAATGAAAATACAAATGATGTAGATACTCAAAAACTTGCAAAAATATTGAAAGAAGAAAAATTAAATGAAAAAATAGTTGTAGGTCATTTAGCACCATATGTTTTAGAAAAAGATCAAGTGAAAATAATTATAATATTAAGAAGGAATCCATATGATTTAGAATCAGTGTACAAAGAAAGGAATTATTCAGAAACTAAAATAAAAGAAAATACAGGTAGTGAAATTTTAGGAATAATCACTCATGATACAATTAAAAAATTCAAAGAAAAAGCATTTCAAATAGATGTTAGTGAAAAAAATATACAAAAAGTTGTGGAAAAAGTACTAGAAATTATTTCCAAAAAAGAAGGCAATGAGAAGTAGATTGGTTAAATTTAGTAACAAAAAATAATGATTTAAAAAAATTTTTTGCTCATTGATTAAATAACGTCTATAATTTTCTCTAATTACTTGTTTGAAATTTCTAAAACAGACCTAGCAGGAAGAATAGGAACCATGTACACAAATCATGGTAAAATACAGACACCTGCATTTGTTCCAGTTATTCATTCAGTTAAACAAACAATTCCATCAAAAAAAATTAAAGAAATTGGTTTTGATGTTGTTATTACAAATGCATACATTACAAAAAATAATTATGGTGATGAGGCAGTCAAAAAAGGAATTCACAAGATAATAGATTATGATAAATCAATCATGACAGATTCTGGAGGATACCAAGTGTTAGAGTATGGAGATTTAGAAGTATCACCACCAGACATGGCAAACTTTGAAACCGGAATATTAACAGATTTTGCAATCCCACTGGACAAACCTACAGGGTATGGATTACCAATTAAAAAAGCTGAATCATACGTAAAACATACACTTACAGTTTGTAAACAAACTCTTGATAACAGTAAAGACAATGGACAGATTTGGATTGGTCCAATTCAAGGAGGAGAGCACTTTGATCTTGTAGCAAAATCAACAAAGGCATTAGTTGATATGGGTTTTCAAATGCTGGCTTTGGGAAGTCCAGTTGAATTTATGGAGTCTTATGAATATAGATTATTAGCACAAATGATTGTAGCTGCAAAAAAACAAATGCCTGAATCAATACCACTACATCTTTTTGGAGCAGGTCATCCACTTACAATACCATTTGCAATAGCATTAGGATGTGATACATTTGATTCAGCTTCATACATGCTATATGCTAAAAAATTAAGATACATTACAGATGATGGAACACGATACCTATCAGATATCAAAATATTTCCATGTAATTGTGAGATATGCTCAAAATATACTCCTGATGAATTTGCTCAATTAGAAGAGACACTGAAAATTAATGAGTTAGCAGTACACAACTTGTATGCAATAAAGTTAGAAGTTGATAAAGTAAAACAAGCAATTCATGAAGGAAGGTTATGGGAGTATGTAATTAAAAAAGCAAGGGCACATCCTAAACTATTTGAGATGATTGAGGTAATGACTGAAAATTATGAATTCTTAGGGTTAAGCACACCAAAATTCAAAGAAAAAGCAATATTCCTATACTCTAAAGAGGATCAATATCGTCCAGAGGTTCAGTCATTTCATAAAATAGTTAGAAAATTCAAATCTAAAAAGAAAAAACTGCTAATAACTAAAGAGTCTGTCACAAAACCAGGATATTTGTCTCAGCAATATTTATCACTAAAAAAGAAAGTAAAAGATTTTGAGTCATTTCAAGTATGTCAGTACAATCCACATTTGGGATTAATTCCAATTGAAATTTCAGACATATTTCCTGCAGCACATCATGAAACATCTAGAATCAATTATGATCCAAAAGAATTTCCTACATTCCAAAAAACATGGGAAGATTTCTTTAAGAAAAATAAATTTTTAGAAATTCATTATGACAAGAATAATGAGTTTTTGAAATATTTTGTAAAAACATTACCAAAAGAGATAAAGAAAAAATCATTTGGGTAAAAAAATTATTTTAAATAAAAATAAAAAGATTTTGCTAAAGATTTACACTTAAAGTGCTGCGTCTTCGGCCCAACCGTTAATGAAGATACCGTTTTTGTGAAGAGGTACTGGTTGTCCAGCAGTGTAATTCATTGGTCTCATCCAAAAGATTGATTTTGTTGGGCATACACCNATGCATGCACCATCAGAAATACATCTTTCTGGGTAGAAAACNAATGCTTTACCTCTCTTCCAGCCTTCAACAGGTTTTACTCTAAGGACATCAGGACCAAGTGTTGTACAGATTTCTACACATAGTGCACATCCGATACACATTTGTTCGCTGATGTCAGGAAGTATTGCTACTGGCATAATGAAAAACTTCTTAATTTGGTATTAATATAATTTATCCAAAAATATCAAGTTATAACGGTGTTTCAAATTTTATAACACTGTTTTAAGTTCTTGATCGCATTTTTTCAATCAATTTTCTCTTTGTTCTATTTTAAAGATCTTTGATTGGCCATTAATTTTTTCTAGAGTAGTAATTATCATGTTTTTTTCCATTTTTTTCAGAAAATATGTGCCTGTTTTTTTTGATTTCATAATTTGTTTTCCTCCTGGTGATACAACCCATTCACCATTTTCTTTTTTTCTTACCATTGCAGTCACAATAACAGTTGAATTTTCCTTTCTTCCAAGTGATGAGAGTAGCATAATACATGAATTAACAAATCTAACTGATTCTAGATCATTAAACATATTGTAAATCCCATTAAACGAATCAATCACAACTAAAATTTTTTCTTTTGATACTCTAGTAATTATTTTTGATAATTCTTCTTTCCAACTTTTTTTATTTGGATGAAAAATAGTCACATTCTCTTTTTTTTCCATCATTCCTGATTCAACATATCCTGTGTAAAGCAAATCCATATCTACAAAAATTATTGAATTTTTAACAGAATTAATTAAACTGTTAAGAAATTCTACTTTGTGAAAAGTCTCTAAACATAATATTACACTAGGTATATTTTTTTCAAATTCATTTTGAATATGTATTAAATTATTATCTAAAACCCACTCATGACTTTTATCCAACAATATTTTAGTATTTTACAGATATAATAATGAATTTAGCATTAAAAGATATTTCAGATGATTTTCCAAGTTCAGATAAAATTTATCTGAATAACGCATCAGTTTCTCTTATGCCTTCTCAAAGTATTGAGGCTATGAGAGAGTTTTTAATCACATACAATTCAATTGGTCCTGATTCAAAAGAGTCTGAATTATTTATTATTGAAAAACTAGAAAATGTAAGAAAAATTATCTCAAAAATTATTTCCTGTCAACCTGATGAAATAATCCTTACTCAAAGTACAACTGATGGAATCAATTTTGTTGCAAATGGATTATCCTTTGATGATAATTCTAATATCATAATTCGTGGAATGGAACATGAACATCATGCAAATTTCTATCCTTGGATTAAATTAAAAGAAAAAATTTCAATAAAGAATTTACCTATTGATAATAATGGTTTTTTCAAACTGGATGATTTAGAATCACTAATTGATAATAACACAAAACTAGTAGCACTAAGTCATGCTTTGTATAACACTGGTTCGATATTGCCTGTAGAAGAAATAGGGAAAATTCTTCATGATAAAGTTCCATTCTTTATTGATAGTGCACAAACTATAGGTTGTATTGGGGACATTGATGTATCTAAGATTAAATGTGATTTTATGTCATTTAATGGATCTAAATGGCTTTCTGGTCCAATGGGTACAGGATTGTTTTATTGTAATAAAAAATCAAGTAAATTATTAGAACCAATCACCATTGGTGGCGAATCTGGAATTATCAATGATGACTCAAAATTGACATTTAAAGAACTACCTGACAAATTTCAAACTGGATTTAGAAATTATGTGGGTATTGTTGGATTAGAGTCATCAGCAAATTATTTACAAAATTTTGGTATTAAAAATATTCATAAAAAAAATCAATACTTGTCAAATCTTTTTAGAGAAGAATTATCAAAAATTCCAAATATAATTTTGTATGGACCTGATGATCCAAATTGTAGAACCAGTATTGTATCTTTTAACATTAAAGGATTAGATTCACAACAAATAGTTGATAAACTTGAAAAACAAAATATTATTTTGGCTGTTAGAGAAATCATGGAACAAAAAATAGTACGAGCTTCTCCACATTTTTTTAACACTGAATCTGAAATTCTTCAGGTAATTGATGCAATAAAAAAACTATAGATTTTCTTGTTCTTCTATTACCATCATAGTCAATGTTGATTGAACTTTACTGATTTTTCTGATCATTTGGATGATTCCACGTATTTTTTCACCATCATCTGAGGATAATTTTAAGACAATATCGTATACCCCATAGACGCCTTGAATTTCATATGTGACACCCTCTTCAGCGAGAATCTTTTTTACTTCATCAATTATTGACTCATCTGTTCCCAAATCAGAATTCAATAAAACATACGCAGTAGACACACAAAAATTCTCATCAAACCGTATTTAACCTTTGACAGTTCAAAAATTGATTAATCACTAATGAATTCTATTGGTGTGAAGCCAATAGATCTTACACTAACAATATCCAAATCTATCCCAAATTTCCCTGGTTCACCAAAACCACAATTCATTTCTTGGTCAAATTTAAAAGATGATGGATATAATCTTGAATTATTATTCCTGAGCTCTCATACTGGGACTCATCTTGATGCACCATATCATTTTACAAAAAATGGTCTTAAAATCAATGAAATACCTCTTGATAGACTAGTAGGAACTGGCATTATGATTAAACTATCAAAAACTAAGAATACTGCAATTACAAAATCAGATATTATTTTATTTGAAAAAAAGAATGTCTTAATTCCTAATAATTCATCAATCTTTTTCTATACTGGATGGCAAAAAAATCTGAAAAAAAATAACTATTTTACGGAAAACCCAGGATTAGATGTATCAGCTGCTAAATATCTTGCATCAAAAAATACTAATTTAATTGGAATAGATTCTCCTAGTATTGATCTTGGAAAAGATGAATCATTTAAAGTTCATAATATTTTATCAAAGAATAATATTTTGATTGTAGAAAATTTAACAAATTTAAATAAAATTTTAACAAAAGAATTTTAATTTTACAATTCTTCCATTAAAACTCAAAGATGCAACAGGTTCACCTGTTAGAGCAATAGCATCATAATTTACTCTCCACAAACTTCGTAATGCTAAAAACAGGCAAATACATACACTCTACATGAGTAAACCTGGAAATATTTGGAGAAAAGTCCATGGTAAAATTACAAAGAAGCCAACCAATTTTTCCTGGTTAGTTGAAGAAAAATTAGCCGGTTCAGGCATGCCTACTAGTTCTGATGAATTTGATTGGTTAGTAAATCAAGGTGTAGACTCAATTGTGACTATGACTGAAAATGCTCTTCCAGATGAATGGACACAAAAAATTGATTATCTTCATGTACCAACTCCTGATTTTAATGCACCTGATATGGATAGAATAGATTCTGCAGTAGATTTTATCAATGAACAAATTAAAAATGATCATGCAGTAATGGTTCATTGTGCAGCTGGAATGGGTAGAGCAGGAACAATTTTAGCATGTTACTTTGTAAAATATAAAAAATTTTCAGCAGATGAGGCAATTAAAAAAATTAGAAAAGAAAGACCCGGTTCTATTCAATCAGAAGTACAAGAACTAGCTATTGGTTTTTATGAAAAACACATTAAAAATTAATTTACACAAATTCTGAAACCAAAGTTCCATCAACAATTTTGATTTTCATGGTTTTATTCTCTTGAAAAAATAATGTTAATTCCTCACCAGAATCAGAATCTTCTATTTTAACAAGTTCTAACATTTTTAGTTCATCATATTTTCCCATTTCATTCACCTATTCTGGTATTGAGATTGTCTCAATCTTTCCATCAACTGCTTTGATAAATAAAAATCTGTTATCTTTAAGAATAAATGTAATACCGCCTTCCTTATCAGGATCTTCTACTTCAAGTATTGGTTGTCCTAATAGACCATCATATTTTGCCATAATTAATTACAGAAAAAAGTTCCTTATATCCCTAATTGATTACAATCTCAATTTCACCAGAACCATTTTTGATATTACCTGGTTCTGTATAGTCATGTTTTTGCCATGAGGCAAATGTTTCAGCACCTATCTTGTGTTTACCTTTTCCCAAGTCTGATGCTTTGAAGATAAATTTCTCATTAAAATCAAATAATTCTTCTCTCACTTCTTCTTCTGAGTGTTTGATGAATGGTTCAAAGTTTTTAGCTACTTGAACCCAAATTCTTCTATCTTTCATTGGATTAACCAATTTTGGATTCCTTGTCCAAAAAATTGATGCTTTTCTATATGTGTCAATAGTTCTTCCTAATTCCTTCTTTCGAAGTCCACCGGCTGTCAATTTTATACCATATTTCAATTTGAATCCAACATCATAGTTGTTGTATGCTTTCGTCCAATTTGTCTCGTTAAATGAGTCTCTAATATCACCTTCAATCTGAAAATTGGACATTAATCTCAATATTCTCCTCAGATGAGTATTCATCCTTGGATCTCACTAATTTTATGTCTGAAATTCTACTCTCACTCATTTCTTACCGCTCATAATGATTTATATCCGCAATAAGTGCTTTTTCTGATTACATGAACGCACAAGTGATCAATTCAGAACCAAAAGAAATCAGTATTTCAATCACAGAAACTGATATTGGAATTTTATACATCATTCAGCATGAGCTTCTTAAAGCATCAAATATCGATTTTGCAGGCGTAATTGTAAAACATCCACTTACCAATGAATGTTGGATGAAAATCAATTCTAGTACAAAACCTCTAGGTGAGATTAAAAAAGCTACAGACACATCAATAAAGATCGCAGAAGATCTTAAGAAATTGCTTAATTCTAAAATTCAGGTAAATTAGATTGAAGTTTTGCCCCAAATGTGAGGTCAAATTAAAAAAAGGTAATTCTGGTCTTGAATGTTCTAAATGTGGTTACACTGAAGGAAAAACAACAAATCAAACAAAAAAAACTATCAGTGAAGAGGAACCAGATTTTTCACTTCTTGCTTTTGAAGGAGATGAAGGTGAAGAATCAATGCCAACAGTCAAAATAGACTGTGAAAAATGTGGCCATGATGAAGCAGTTGGATGGATGTTTCAAACAAGAAGTGCAGATGAACCTACAACAAGATTTTATCGTTGTCAAAAATGTAAATACACCTGGCGTGATTACACATAACGTTTAACTGGAACTTTGAATCAAGAAAATTGATTTGACTTTTGGAGCAAAAACAAGTGGCTCAGATGATCTAAAAGCAATTATCTCTGCAATTTCTACTCTTGTTGAAGAAGCAACTTTTGTTGCAACTGCAGAAGGGATTTCTTTTAGAGGTATGGATCCATCACATGTTGCTCTTATTGATATCTCTTGGCCAAATTCTGCATTTGAAAAATATGAATGTGATAGCGATATCAAATTTGGAGTAAGAATAGATGAATTTTCAAAATTAATTAAAAGAGCAGACAAAAAAGATAGTATTGAAATCAGTATATCTGATCAAAATATGTTACTTGTAACAGTTGGAAAAAATAAAAAATACAAAATGCGTTTAATTGAGAGTTCTGCAACAGATACTCCTTTACCAAAAATTCCATATGATTCAAAAATTGTTTTATCATCTTCAAAATTTGATAAAATTTTGGGTGATGTACAAGTTGTATCTGATTATTTAACAATTAAAACAATTGACTCAAAAGCAGATTTTTCAGGTAAAGGTGATTCTGGAGAAGTTGTAATTGATTTAGATAAAGATGATAAAGAAATTGAAGAAATTTCTTCAAAAGAAGACGGTGAAGGTACTTACAGTTTAGAATATCTTAATCCAGTAGTAAAAGCTGTAGGAAGTACTGCAGGCTTCATTACATGTGAATTTTCAAGCGCAAAACCCCTTAGAATTGAATTTAAAGTTGCAAATATAGGCAGAATTCACTTTTACTTGGCTCCACGCGTGGAAAGTTAAAGCATTTAAAGATTAAACAATTCAGGTATTTTGAATTGAGACTTGTAATGAAATATGGTGGAACATCAATTTCTGCCACAAAGGATATTCAAACAATATCTAAACATCTTAATTCATTATCAAAGAATAATCAAATTGTAGTTGTTTGTTCTGCAACTAGTGGAACTACTGATGATCTTATAGAAATTTCACAATCAATAAAAAAAGAAAATAAATCAAAAGCTGAACAATTAGCAGCAAAAATCATCAACAGACATAAACAATTAGCAACACAAACAATCAAAAAATCTGATTTAAGAAAAAAATTACTTGAAAAATTTGATCAAGATTTTACAGAACTTGTTGCATTAATTGATGGAATGGTGTTACTAGGCGAAGTTACACCAAGAACAATGGATTATCTTTTTTCATTCGGAGAGAGATTATCAATAAAATTAATTTCATCAGCCATTAATGATTCAGGAAAAAAATCAATACCTCTTACTGGAAAAGAAGTAGGAATTGTAACTGATTCTAATTTCGGTGAATCAAAACCACTTATTGACACAACTAGATTAAGAGTATCAAAAACAATAGATGCATTATTTTTAAAGAAAACTATTCCTGTAGTTGGAGGATTTGTTGGTGCTGATCAACATGGACATGTTACTACTTTTGGTAGAGGCGGTTCTGATTATTCTGCAACAATAATTGGATCTTGCATTAAAGCAGATGAAATTTGGTTAATGAGTGATGTAGATGGATTAATGACTGCAGATCCTAAAATTGTCAAAAATGCAAAATTACTCAAAGAAGTATCATATGTTGAAGCAATTGAAATGGCTTTGTTTGGTGCAAAACAAATACATCCACGAACATTTGAACCTCTACTCACAAAGAAAATACCAATGAAAATTCGAAGTTCATTTAACATAAAAAATGAAGGAACACTTGTATCTGCATCTACATCAAAAGCTGCAAAAAATACTGTAAAGTGCGTAAGTAATGTACGAAATAATGGATTAATCGATATTAGAGGCGGAAGCATGGTTGGAAATCCTGGAACCGCAGCAAAAATATTTGAAACATTAGCAAAAGCTGGAATCAATGTAATGATGATTTCACAAAATCCATCAGAATCAAGTATAACAATCGTTGTAAAAAATACTGATCTAGATAAAGCAACAAGTTGTTTGGAGATGGAATTATTGGGAAAAATCATCAAAAAATTAGAAGTTACTACAGATGTAGCAATTATTGCATTAATTGGTTCAGGTATGCGAGGTACAGTTGGTGTTGCATCAAAAGTTTTCACTGCAATTCAGAAAAATAAAGTCAATGTATCTATGATTACTCAAGGCTCATCCGAACTTAATCTTGCATTTGTTGTCAAAAATTCTGATACAAATACTGCAGTACGTGCTATACATAATGCATTTACATTAGATAAAATTAACTAAGACAAAATAATTTAAAGGAATAATTTCAATTAAACTCATTGAAAAAATCCATCGGTATTGTAATTATTATAATTTTTGTAGCTAGTATAATCTCAATTTCTTCTATATCTGATCAATTTGTTGATGCAGGTTCTAGAAAAAAAATCCATTTCACACAAACAATTACGTCCTCTCAAGATCCAGGTCAAGGACACCAAAATCATCAACTAGCACTGATTTTGTCTCCAAATGAAGGAACTCTTTATGATGGCTCTATGACATTTACCTCAAGTGAATCTGTTCAGATAGTTGTTTTACATGAAATAAATTCACAAGATGCAAAAGGACAACCTACATGGACAGTTGATGGAAATACAATTTACGGATTATCTTTAATTGATTTAAAAGAAAAATCAGGTTCTTTTGAATTTACAGGTTCTGCACTAGCATTGCATTCTACAAATTCAGAAAAATTTACCTCTACTGTCAGTGTTGATGGTTGGATACGTGGTCAGCCAACTGAAGTAATTATGCAAAAAATTGAGTTGGAAAAAGAAGAATCATCATCATTACTTTCTAGAACAAATGTTCCAGCTACAATTCCAATGCATAAGGGAATCTATGGTGGAAGTCAAGTTCTTTACATTATTACAGATGGAAGTGATGAAGATTATACAAAAATCCTAACAGAAAAACAGGGATGGAATGTTGAACTTGCAACATCTATTTCTAAAGTACCAGAAGAAGCACTTGAACAATTATTCATTTTCAAAAATGGAATTAAAGGAGATGGAATCTATGGATTCCAAGATGAAGTATTTTCTAGTACACCATCACAAGAATCAGAATATAGTGCATTAAATTCTGTCATTGAAGTAACATGGAAGCAAGGACAAAAAGAAATTGTATTTGAATCATCTGATGATATTATTACTGCAAAAGAAAATGGTAGAATTGAATTTAATGAAACAGGTATTGTTCTTAATACTCCTCAAATTGTTTGGCCAGAAGGTCAGATGACAGTCAGAGATGATAAAGAAATCACTGATCAAATGTCCTATGGTGGTGGTCAAATTATTGAGATAAATGAAGAAGAACTTAGTGTAACTTTTGTAGCCCATAGAGGTTGGGGACCTGATGGAAGAACCATATACTATATT
>JGI26249J51723_1000536_pt1 | contig 13207 bp, 10 predicted proteins | sample SaaInlV_135m_DNA_FD_51723 | JGI IMG/M metagenome (IMG submission 51723) | reverse complement strand
ATATATACATACCCCGTCCCAGCAAGTGGTAATAGAAAACATAAATGTTGGGTAAGAGCTAATGCAATAGCTTGTTCTGGCTCTATACCAAGATGTTGGTAAATAAAAAAAACGGTCGCTTCATAGACACCAAGATTTCCAGGTGCTAATGGAATAATGGTTGCTAAGTTTAATGCGGCAAGGATCAGTAGTATACTCCAAATTGGCAGATCAACACCAAAACCCTTCTGTATAGACCAGATTGCTGACGCTTCCCCTAATTTCATTCCGTAAGCTAAAATCACACCATAAGAGAAAGTTTTGATGTTACGTAGTCCTTCTAATTGTTGTCCCCAGCGAGATATAAAGTCGATAGCTCTTTCTTTGAATGTTTTGTTGGAATCCGTTCTTATTTTTTTGTAGGCATGAAAACGAAAAGAAAAATATAAAAGAATGCACGTGAAAATGAAAATGACCACGGTCAACCCAAGTATTCCCTTTTTAATTAAAAGTGGGAGTGGTGTAAGCCAGCTTACAATTAAAAGAACAGTCAGCTTGGCTATTCCTTCGGTGAGTTGATCAAGTGACATTACTGAAAGAGCTGCAGAGTGGCCAACGCCTTCTTTTTTTGCTAAAAGAAAAACTCCGTAAGCATGTCCTCCAGGAAATGGAAGCGTGTTCATCGCAGTGCTCATGAGCGCATTAATTTCAAACATTTCTTTGAATGTTACAAAAACTTTTCCAGGGAGAAAGACGATCCATTGCTTGGCCCAGAATATAAAAATTAAAAAATGCCCAGCAACACCGAGAAAAAGCCATAAGGGGTGAACTTGTTTGATGTTATTCCAGGCTTGTTCTAAATCTACTTCGCGAAAGCAAATATAGAGAAGCAAGGTCGCAAAACTCCACGCAATTAATAATAGGATTTTCTTTTGCTTTGAACCAGGCATTAAGATCAATGGTTTTTGTCTAGTTGGACTTTGCTTGTTTTTACTCAGAACTGGTTTTAATCGTGGTTTTTTATATAGACTCATTAATCTATGGTTTGACCTATATCTTTTTTTTATTTTTTTCCTGCCACAAAATGAGCCAGTGCTGTAGTAATTTCAGTGGTTGGACACCTTGAAACTTTCTCCGTTTAAACTTTGGAGTTTGGTCATGTTGTATTTTTGCGATGACGGTAGCGCCAACGGCTTCCTCAATTACCACTCCACGTTGGGCATGCTCCAGTTTTTTTGATTCGCACTGCCCACGAAATGCAACCACTAGGCGGCAGTCTAAGGGCCGGTCCTCATAAATGATGCAGGCATGGTCTTCACCCAAAAAAGGGCAGGGCTGGTTGATAACCAGGCGGTGCCAATCGATTTGTTCTAAACTTTTTTTAGAGTGTAGTGTTTCGCGTACACGATCAATGGTACGTTTCGATCGTTCAATAACTTTTCCAAGGTTAATATTACTTTCCATGACATTATGTAGTATGCCATCCCATTCAACTTGTGTTGCTGCTACACCTGTATGGCAGCAATGGGCGCAACCTTTTGCACATTGTAGGTTGGGAGTATTTTTATGGGAGTGATTAAGTACTTGCCAAAATTTACGTAATGGAGGGATACCTTCAGACCGGGCAGCCTTAATGTGACCTTTTGTCAAGTTCTCGTAAGTATTTTGGATATCCTCCTCATTAAATTTTCGCCGAATATAATCAGCCAACTCCGATGAGTCTGACATTCCTTCTATGAATAGTCCGTTTGTGTCACTTTTGAGTTCCATGATCGCATCCTGATAATTTGTAATGTGGGCTTATAGTGGCACGCTATGGGTGGGAGTTATAATGTTTTTGAGGCTAAGTAGGACTTGCGGGAAACTATTCCTTTGTTTTTGCGACGTACTTGACTTGTAATTCGTATACGAGTTGCTCGAGAAGTTTTTTTTCATCTTCCTTGAGGTTGCCTTTTGTCTTTTCCCGCAACATAATTAACATATCTATTGTTTGTTGGACCGCGGGAAGGTTTACTTCTTTCTTACCAGTGGAGGGGTCGGGCATATCTCCTAAGTGATAGAAGGCGGACGACGTAAGAGACATGATAAATGCTGAAAAGTCGACTTGGAAAGGCTCGGTTTCTTTTTCTTTGGAGGAGTCTGTTTGTTTTTCCTGAACCTTGATATCTTGTTCATCTTGAAAAACAGCGTCATCTTCTGAAATTTGGGAAGAACGCTTGTCTTTAATGACAAAACCTTCGCCTTCTACATTTTCTTTTTCACTCATGGATGTCAATTTCCAAATTTAAGTGGTCATTCTTTTTGCTGGCCGATTAGTAGCTTTACAGATACTCCCAGCACAGTCATGATAAGTCCTAGCATCAGGGCAAGGTACCCTTCGCCCTCAATAAATTCCATGTAGGATTTTCCTGCGATGGGCCACTGCCGGATGATCCCCACCAAGATAAAAATTAACCCTAGGCCGATAAGGATTTTTTTTATTAAGTTTATGCTGTGTTCTTGTGTTTTCTCATCAACTTCATTTAGCATTTTAATAAGTTCTTAGTTTAATTAGGACATAAGTGGCCAGTTAATCTATAGGGAACTATAAAACGCTAACCAAATTTTTCAATCTCTAAATAGCCCGAGTGTCATTATTAAGAAATGCTAGCAGAACGGTTAAATTATGTCAAAATATAAGCCTTAGGTATATTAAACATACAATCAAGCGCCGATAAAATTTTAAATTTTTAGGTCTTGTATCCTTCCATTTTTGTTTTTTAATTTTGCTCAACGTATGTTTATGCAAATGGCATTCCCCTTATTTTTAGAAGAACAATATAAATCAACCGGGGAGAAGTTGGTTTTAGTCTTGGATCTGTTGCCTTTGAATACATAAGACTAAGGTTTGATGGAAATTGATTGGTTGGTATATCCCAACTTCTTATTCTACTACGCTTAGGGGAGTTGTTTTTTTATGTTCCTGGGGAATCATTTGGGTTGCCCACTGAGCAAGTTGTTCGCGAGATATTTTTGCGTTGTGGCGAATATCTACCGGAAAATTTTGGTGTATCAGGATATTCTTAATCTGATGGGTATGCTTGTACTGACCACCCAACTCCAATAGTTCTTTAATAAGCAAGTTGCGGGCGGAATTATTTTTTAGTTCGCTGAAATGTTCTGGTTCTATTACGATAACAGGCTCTTGGTTCTTATTTTCACCTATACCAACTAGAGCGGACCGTTTTACCTTGGGGTGAATGTTGAAGATTCCTTCACATTGGATAGTGAATAATGTTCCGTCGGCTGTGCAAACGCGTTGATTTTTTCTTCCACAAAACCATAGTCGATTTTTGTCATCAATATAACCGACATCTCCCATACGGTGCCAGAGAGCGTTCCCATGGTCTTTTATTTTTGCTAACCGAGTAGCCTCGTTGAGGTTGAAATAACTTTGAGTTACCCAAGGACCTTTTACTACTATTTCGCCAATTTCTCCATGGGTTAATTCGATGGAATCCCCCCAATCAGGAATTGAATCATCAATGATTGCTATGATTCTAAGCTCTATGTCAGGAACTGTGTGACCAACGCAAATTCCGTATCCTTGTTGAGATTTTTTTAAAGTCTCTTCTAGAATTTCTTTGCGTTCGATGGTTGCGACAGGAAGTGCTTCTGTGGCTCCATATGGAGTGTGTATCTTCGCTTTGGATGTCAGTATATGATCAAATCTTTCAATCAACGAACCAGGAATGGGTGCACCTGCCATTAAAATTCTGTTAAGAGAAGGAAGGTGTTGATTGTTTGAAATACAATAACGGCTGATTGTGTCCCATAATGCCGGCGAACCAAACCCGCTAGTCACTTTATATTGGGTGATCGTATTTAAAATTTTTTCAGGGTCAACTTTTGCGGGGCGAGTGAAATCCATTTGGGGGAGAATTGATGTCATGCCGATTCCCACTCCAAACAATGAAAATAGTGGGAAGGTAGAAAGATCTATTTCTCCGAATTGGATCTTGTAGCAGGAACGTAGCACCTCTAGTTGCCGGGAAAACATCTCGTGGGTATATACAACTCCTTTAGGAGAACCGGTGCTTCCACTTGTAAATAATATGGCCGCAGGATCATTAGGAAATGTGTCATCGTAAGTAAAGCTAGGTTTAGCCATGTTATCGATATCTCTAAGGGTACACCCTTTCCAAAACCAGCATGAGTTGGTAGTGACCCTGTGTTTCAAGTTGCGAAAATATTTTTGGAAAAACATTAATGCTAAATGAACGGCTGGGGCCGCAATGATTCCCCGCGCTTCGGTTTTCTTGATGCACCTTAGAAAATTTTTTTTCCCTAATCCGGGATCAATGAGTATTGGTATCGCCCCTGCTTTAAATAGGGCAAATGCAACAGAAATGAACTTTATGCTGAAAGGAATAAATAGTAGAACACGATCACCTTTTTTAAATCCGTATTGGTTTAGCCCTGAAGCAATGCGGGAACTCTCATCATCTAACTCTTTAAATGAAATGGAAGTGCCTGTATGCGATTCGATAATCGCTGTTTGATTTGGGTGGTTTTGCGCGACGCGTTCAAGTGAAAAAGCTATGTTATGGCGCGCCTGTTTCATGATTGCCTACGGCAGGTTCAAGGTTTCCTTGACCAAAGGTACGGTCACTTTCTTTTTCTGGATATAAGATGCTTGATTGATGCTCGTTATAGCATGCTTAATCGATATGAAATCTCTTGGCATGCGCGTGAGGAGATAGACTATTACTTTTTCGGGTAAAACCAGTCTAATATCCTTCGCTAGTTTGGCAATGATCTTCGCAGTTGTTTTGTCGTCAATGGGCTTAAGTTCCGTAGACATGCCCCACTGAAAACGTGATATTAGATAGTTTTCCGTGTTTTTTAATTTTGCAGGGTTAAAGTTGCCGGCGAATGCAATTTTTTTTTCTTTTTCAATAAGAGAGTTGATGATGAGATAAAGTGTTTCTTGAGAAGTNCGCTTCCCATCAATATAATCTACCGCATCGAGTAGAAATAGGTCGATGTTGGAAAGAATTGATAACAATTCTCTTGAAGAGCCATTCGAACTTTCGTCTGTTTTTTTTACAAAGTCTGAACCGTGAACATACAGAACTTTTTTATTCATAGAAGCAGACTGATTCCCAATGGAAAGTAGAAGGTGCGTTTTGCCTAGATTTTTACTGCCAAAAAAATATAGTGTNTTAAATGGGGATGAATCACTGCAAAATTGGCGGGCTGCATCAAAGGCGATCTTTGAACCATCTGAAACGATAAAATTTGAAAATGAGTATTCAGACTGCGTGGGGAAATCCAATATAAGCTGGCGCGGTAAGGGGTCCTTATCAAGCATTACGGTTGCTTTGTATGGTAGAAAAAAAGGGTGGTTTTCTTACACCTGAAGATGGAATCATTTAGATTGCATTTGTACTGGCCCTATTTGTATTTCTACGATAGATCGACTGAATGAGCGCGGTCTAATGATAACCGTGCAGACCCAACCTTCTTTTCTGTAGTTTAAAATCGTGTCAGTGCTTGCCATCGAGTTTGTGAGCGTCCATCCTTTATTTATCATTTCATTCTGGTAGAACTCAACCGTTGGTTTTAAACCCGCGGTTCCATTAAAGAACAGGCGTCCAACTTTCANGTCATTACTGCCTGNTTCGTAAATAAATGATTTTGATTGGTCTCTGTTAAAACCATTAGGAACCGGAACGTCGAGGAAGGGGAGAGCATTGTTTATGATTGCAGGTTCCGGTGGAACTTGCTTTTCGAATTGATCCAACCCAGCACAACCGTTGAAAAAAGCAAGAGACGAAAAAATGATTATTCCTGAAAAAACAGTTGATAGATTATATTTAATTATTTCCAAAAAAAGATCTCCCTAAATAAACAATTGTTAGGCCAGCTAACATCAAGGCAAAGCCGATGACTCTTAAAACCTGATCAGGAACCTCCCCGATTTTTTGAGCGAAAATTTTCACCTGAGAGGGGGCGCAAAAGTAAGGGACTCCTTCGAAGATCATCACTAGCCCTAGAGCAGACAGAAAAAGACTCATAAATATATGCCGCTTTTGTAGAATAAGGTTATAATGGGACCCTGCATAGGGTTCTTTTTTTTACGTATGTAAAGATCGATTTAGGCGCTATGCCCAATATTATTTTGGGCGGTGTTGCAGGTGAAGCATTTAATGCTATTGACAATTATCTTGAAAGTAGAAGGTGGAGTCAATAAAAATTTAGGTGAGCGGGAATAGGGGTTGTTAATAAATAATTTGGCGTTATATAATATTTAAATGGTTAACATTCATTATATTTTGTTGAGTTCCATTTACTCCTATGTAGGATTGTTAGGTGATTTTCGATTTACTCTATAAGGCTATTAAATTCAAAAAATCTTGAAGTTTTAGTGATAGGCTTAGATTTATATTTAAGGAAGAAAAGCGTTGAAAGTTTTTAGGGGAAGCATCAATAAAATTTTTTATTAAGGAGCGAGGTTTTCTGATGAATTTTAATATCACTAAGATTATGTTCCCATGGTTTTTTCTTGTGGGTTTTTGCTTTCCTATTTCATTTGATGTTGAAAACAACTCTTATCAATCGATGGGTCGGGCGTGGGCCCTGAGTTCTGAATCTATGCCATTGACGAGTAACACTTTTGTCGATATTGCAAAACAACATAACCCAGCTGTAGTTAATGTCAGCGTGAAGGCAAAGACACGGAAGACTAGTGATAGATTTAAGAATCCCGGACATCGAGGACAGAAGGATCAGTTTCGTGACTTCTATGATAAATTTTTCACAACAACAACAACAACGACCAGGGCCAGGTCAAGGTAAGCCTCCCCGGAGAGGAGGAACTGGATCAGGATTTATCATTGATGCGGATGGATATATTTTAACTAACAATCATGTCGTTGAAGGAGCTGATGAGATTCTCGTTAATTTAGACGACGATAATGAATATACTGCGAAGTTGATCGGTACTGACCCTAAAACTGATATTGCTTTGATCAAAATTAACAGAGAAAACGGTGACAATACGCCTTTTCCTTATTTGCGTATGGGTGATTCCGATAAATTAGAAGTTGGAGAATGGGTAGTAGCTATTGGTAACCCATTCGGGTTACCCCATACCGTAACAGTAGGCGTTGTTAGTGCCAAGGGTAGAAATATAGGTGCGGGTGCTTACGACGAATTTATCCAAACAGATGCGTCTATTAATCCTGGGAACAGTGGTGGTCCGTTGATAAACATCAAGGGAGAAGTCATAGGTATCAATACAGCTATTATATCGGGGGGTGGCCCTGGTGGTGGAAATGTTGGAATTGGTTTTGCCATTCCTGCAAATTTGGTTAAATCAATCTTAACCGATTTGCGNGAAAAAGGAAAAGTTACACGAGGATGGTTGGGTGTGATGATTCAAAAAATCACACCAGACTTGGCTAAATCATTTTCACTCAAAGATAATAAAGGTGCTTTGGTAGGAGATGTTATTCCTGAGGGTCCAGCGGCTAAGGCAGGAATACAGCGCGGGGATGTGATTGTTGAGTTTAATGGTTACAAGGTAAATAATATGGAGCAATTGCCAAAAATAGTAGCGCAAACAACCCCGGATACGGATGTCAATGTTGTAGTTGTTCGTGACGGGAACTCGGTGACACTCAATGTTCATATTGCAATACTAAAAGATGGTGAACAAAAATTAGCACAAGGAGGTGCTACAGAAGATCCATTAGGTATGCAAGGGCAGGACATAACACCTGAATTAGCTCAGAGCTTAGATTTGGGCAGTGAAGATGGTGTTTTAGTGTCAGATGTTACGGCAGGACAATCTGCTGCAGAAGCAGGGATTAAGCGTGGTGATGTTATTACAGAAATTGACCGAAAGCCGGTCAAGAATATGTCCGAGTATAAACGTTCACTTGGTGCTATTAAAAAAGGACGTACAGTTTTATTTCTTATCAAAAGGGGTGGAACAACCATTTACATTGCAGTTAGGATTAAATGATATTGCAGCATTTGCTGCTAGTTAAAGAATTGCTTTTCTTCTAACGGCAAGCCTCAAGGCTTGCCGTCTTCAGTTTTTCTCAATGAATTATTCTCAGGTTTGCGTAAAATTACTCATTTTAATCATTTTCTTGTTTGGATCTGTTAGTTGGGCGGAAGAGGGTGCCCGCAGAACCCCAATTGTTAAGGCAGTAGAGAAAATAGGGGCCTCTGTTGTTAATATTAATACGGAAGAAGCTGTACCCGCAGTACGAAATCCATTTAGAGATTCACGTAATCCATTTTTTGATCAATTTTTCAAAGAATTTTTCCCACGTTTAAATAATAACCGCAGGAGTCTTGGATCCGGTGTAATCATTCATCCTGAAGGGTATATTCTCACAAATGAACACGTTGTCGCAAAAGCAACTAGTATTAAAGTAACCCTTATAGACAAACGTGAATTTGATGCGCGCTTAGTAGGCGCAGATATTAAGTCTGATTTAGCAGTCATTAAAATTAAAACTAAAGAAAACCTGCCTCATGTCGACTTGGGTCGATCGGATGACTTGATGATTGGGGAAACAGTGATAGCGATCGGAAACCCTTTTGGGCTCCAACATACGGTAACTACAGGAATTATAAGTGCTCTTCATCGTAGTATTAAGGGGGGCAAAAATCGAGTTTACAGGGGGTTTATTCAGTTGGATGCTTCAATCAACCCTGGGAACAGCGGTGGTCCTCTCCTCAATATTAACGGCTCGCTAATTGGAATCAACACGGCTATTTTTAAACAAGCCGAAGGAATTGGCTTTGCTATTCCTATCAACAAGGCTAAGCGAATTATCAACGACCTTATTCGCTATGGCAAAGTTCGGCGTGGATGGTTAGGCGTATCAGTGCAAGGTATGACTAAGGAAATGCTCCGTTTTTTTCATATTGATAGAGTAAGAGGTGTGGTTGTCACGCAAATTATGGAAGGAAGTCCTGGCGCACGAGCTGGTTTAAAGCGAGGGGATGTTATTTTGTCTTTAGAGAATAATGAGGTCAGTGATAAGTCTGACTACAGCGAGCGAGTTTCAACTTACCCAGTAGGGAATATAATTTATATGAAAATATTGCGGGACGGTAAGGAGATGTCTGTTTCTTTGAAAGTTTCGTTGCTTCCCGAAAGTCGAGTGGTTAACTACGTACAAAATTGGTTGGGGTTTACTGTGAATGAAATTCGACAATCATTAGCGAGAAAATATCGTTTGGCAACCAATCAAGGTGTTGTTGTGACAAGCGTGACTCCAAATAGCGTGGGTGGTAAGATAGGGATTCAGTCAGGGGATATCATTCGTCAGGTCAATCAGGTAAGAATTGAAAATGAAAAAGACTTTAGGGCAGCTATAGTGAAGGCCGCAGGGCGTGACAGTATTCTTATTCTGATTCAAAGAGGGCGGAATGGATACTACGTGACGTTGGAACCTTGACCTTCCACATAATCAATTGTCTAGGTACAAAGGGAAAGCATACGAGCTATAAACCATCTTGATTTCTAAGAAATTACTTGTCTGCAATAGAAGCTCACTTTTTAGCATACTTCTTACACGCTTTGAAATTTTTCTCGTTACGTCCGGTGAGTGTTCTAAAACCTGGTGGCTTAGATGACAAACTCCTTCCAGATAGTAGAAACGCACTAAAATCATGACTGTTTTTTATGTTGATTTTGTGCAGTGGTCATTTAATTCTTTGTGTAGGTAGCTCACGAAATAATTGCCATGTTAAAACAGAGCAAAAGACAAATTGAACTTTTGCGTAAGGATATTAGGCAACACGATATTCTTTATTACGTAAATAATAGTCCCATGATTTCAGATCGTGAGTATGATTTGCTAATGCGGGAGTTGCAAGATCTAGAAGAAAAATTCCCCGAGTTTGTTTGCAAGGAATCCCCGACTCAGAGGGTGGGCGGTAAGGTATCTAAAAAATTCAATACCGTGACGCACAACACCCCAATGCTTAGTCTCGATAATACATACAGTGTTGATGAGTTGAGAGAGTTTCATGCAAGGATTCTTAAAGGCTTGGGAAACTTTGTATTGAAAGACATCGAGTATTTTGTGGAACTTAAATTNGATGGTCTGGCGGTAGTGCTTACTTATGAAAATGGAGTTTTTGTTCAAGGAGCGACTAGGGGGGATGGAAAAGAGGGTGAGGATATAACAGCCAATTTGAGGACCATCAAATCTATCCCGCTCACTATCCCAATGGACAAGGAAAAAATTGACTTTTTAGAAGTGCGGGGCGAAGTTTTTATGCCTCGAGAAAGTTTTCGGGAACTCAATAAAGCTAGGGAGAAAGATGATAAACCGCTATTTGTAAACCCCAGAAATGCCGCCGCAGGGTCATTGCGTTTGTTGGATTCTGTAATTACTGCTTCTCGAAAACTTGATATTTTTGTTTATGGTATAGGCATGGAGTCTGCTCGCGTCAAGACTCACAGCGGTACTCAGGATATGTTGCAAAGGTTGGGGTTTAAGTTAAACGTGAACCGCTACATTTGTGGGACATTTGAGGGGGTTCTGCCTTATATAGACAAATGGAGGATTGCAAAAAATAACCTAAAGTATGATGTTGATGGGTTAGTCGTTAAGGTCAATTCTTTGGATTTTCAAAAACAATTAGGTGCGACTTCTAAGTTTCCACGATGGGCAGTCGCCTACAAATATGAGGCAGAAAAAGCAGAGACAAAGGTGGAAAATATTGTTTGTCAGATTGGGCGGACGGGGGCGATAACCCCTGTAGCACTCCTCACTCCTGTATTTATTTCTGGTTCAACAGTTAGTCGTGCCACCTTGCATAACGAAGATGAAATCCAGCGAAAGGATATACGCGTTGGCGATAGGGTAGTGATAGAAAAATCTGGGGAGATTATTCCAAAAGTAGTTAAGGTGATCCAATCGACTAAGGTGAAACGAGGTCCCTCGTTTAAAATGCCTGTTCAGTGCCCAGAATGTAAGGGAGCTTTATTTCGCCCCGAGAAAGAAGCGATATTGCGTTGTGTCAATTATTGTTGTCCTGCGCAGTTAAAAGAGCGGTTGTTTCATTTTGCATCAAGGAATGCTATGGATATAGACCACCTGGGTTCCTCTATTATTGAACAACTTGTAGAAAGTAGTTTGGTTCATAATTTTTCGGATCTTTATAAATTAGATCATTGTAGTTTGGTAAAGCTAGAACGCATGGCTGATAAATCGGCAAAGAATTTAGTCGAGGCGATACAAAAAAGCAAATCGGCAGGACTGGCGCGTTTGCTTCATGCTTTGGGAGTCCGTCATGTTGGTCAAAGAGCAGGAGTTATTTTAGCCAGGCACTTTCACTCCATGTCAAACCTTCAAAATGCAAAGACCCAGGAATTACAGTTTGTTATGGAAGTAGGGGAGACCGTTGCTAAAAGCTTGGTAGATTTTTTCAGTTTACGCTCTAATAATGAAGAAATAATACGTCTTAGAGAACTTGGTGTGGAAATGAAGGTGATAGGGGAGACTGTAGGTGATGGACTCCTTGGGAAGCAGTTTGTTTTGACAGGTTCGTTAGAGTCCTTTACCCGCGATGAGGCAAAAATGAAAATCTCAGCATTGGGTGGTCGAGTTACTTCCAACGTGTCAAAAAAAACAGATTACGTTGTTTTGGGAGCAGATGCGGGTTCTAAAGCCGATAAAGCAAAAAAACTTGGGGTAGCAATAATCGACGAGAGGATATTTAATCAAATGTTGAATAAATAAAAAGAAAAAATATGGCTAGGCAGAGACTGTTTGTTTTTCTATGCTACTCAATAGCACGTAAATATTTTTTGTGTTTTGTTTTATTATTTTTTTTGTGAATTTTAATGGTGTGCTTTTGAGGAGGGACGGCGACTTTGGCTTTTAGAATTACGGCTAGTCCGACTTTGGTGTGGTTTCCCAGTTTGGTTACGACTGCCTGTTTTTATTGGAGATCGCCTTTTGAGAGGTGGAGCACCTTCCTTTGCAGATAAGAATAATTCTTCTTCAGCCCACTCAACCGGAATTTTATTTTTCAAGTACTGCTCAACACGATCAAGGTGGAACGCATAGTTTTCACAGCATAGCGTAATCGCCGTCCCTTTCGCGCCAGCTCTTGCGGTACGCCCGATTCGATGAACATAATCCTCGGGGTCTTGGGGAACGTCATAGTTTATGACGTGAGTTATATTATCTACGTGAATCCCTCGTGAAGCTACGTCTGTGGCGATTAAAATATTCAGTTTTCCCGTTTTGAAATCTTCCAGTACGCTGATACGTTTTTTTTGGTGAAGATCACCACTGATCAGCGCCGCTACGTAGCCATTATGCTTGAGCAGTAATTCTAATCGTTCCGCCCACATTTTTGTGTTGCAAAAAATCAGAACTTTTTCCCCGGCTTCTTTTTTCAGGAGACCGAGCAAGAGATTGAACTTTTCATGTAGGCCTACGTGGTATAGTTGTTGTTTTATCTCATCGACCACCGCTTTCCCAGGTTCAACCATTACTTTTACTGGATTATTCATATGCATGTAGGCCAACTCCATAACTTTGTAATTCAGAGTGGCTGAGAACAGCATAGATTGCCTTTTGTGATAAGGAGAGCAGTTTCTGAACAAGTACCGTAGGTCTAAAATGAATCCCATATCAAACATGCGATCGGCTTCATCCACTATTAAGACTTCCAGCTCTTTTAGGCTAAACAGTTTTTGCTTGTAATAATCAATAATTCTACCTGGAGTGACGATAAAAATATCCGCTCCGTTTTTAATCTGGTTACGTTGCTTTTCGTAGTCCATTCCTCCATAGATGCATATGATGCTTAGTTTACAGTGTCCACCAATCAGGCGTGCGTCGATTTCAATTTGCCTCGCCAACTCGCGTGTTGGAGCTATCACTAGAGCCCTCGGGGCCACCCATCCTTTAATATTGGGCTTGGGTTTTGGGTTATTTAGAAGCTTGGTAAACAGAGTGATAAGGAAAGCAGCTGTTTTCCCTGTTCCAGTCTGGGCTTGTCCGGCGATGTCTTTGCCTGAAAGGGATATCGGAAGAGTTTTTTCTTGTATTGAAGTACAGTATTCAAAGTCTGCATCTCTAATACCCTTTAGAACGACTTCAGGAATGGGTAGGGAGTCAAATGTAATCTGGTTCAATTAGTGCTCCAGGCTGTGGAATAGAGAGTATTGAGTTCCAACAATAAATGTCCGACTATG
>JGI26249J51723_1000523_pt1 | contig 13412 bp, 7 predicted proteins | sample SaaInlV_135m_DNA_FD_51723 | JGI IMG/M metagenome (IMG submission 51723) | reverse complement strand
GATTGGGAAAACTCCAGACCATTTGATGGAAAATTTTCCGGCCTCATCTGAAGAAGATCCTGATTCTGTGCCAACAACAAGTATATTCGCCCCAATAATAGGCTGATTTGTCCGGCCATCAATTACATAACCGGTAATTGTCTGCACCTGCCCAACGATAAAGGTTAAAAGGAGTGTATAGATTGTGAAGAATTTTTTTGCTATATGCATATTTCCCCGAATAAAATCAAAGATGATAAAATGTATCCCACCTTCAAGAAACTGTGATTGTAAATTTACGCTATAATTCAGGCGATTTTTACCTGTTTTCCGAATATGAATATTCTTATCCTACACGGTCCAAATCTTAATCTTCTCGGTACAATGTCCGCTCAAGGAGGCAAACGAATCACTCTGGATAAGATCAATACCGCCCTGCGTCGTCATGTCCGTAATACGGATCACACCCTTAAGATCATTCAAACTCATAAGGCCTTTCAGGCGATAAATATTATCCAACGTAATCGTAATTGGGCTGATGGCTTTCTTTTTGCGCCAATGGCCTGGGCCCGATATGAATACTCAATATTAGATGCCATAAAGGCTTCAGATATTTCTACAATTCAATTGCTCTTTTCAAATGGGTTTGATGATTTAGATGAGACATCATCAATCTTCTCCGATATTTGCCATTCAACTATTATCGGTCCACCTGATCAAATATATATTGATGGGATTGACGCAATTACAAACCTGAGTTAAATCGGTGAAACAAATTTTATTTTTACTTATATGGGGAATTTTGGCCTGTACCCCACCAATGAACCCAAATATTTCTAAAGAGGATTTGGCGGTTGAAATTATCACNCCTTCTATTGTCAAATCCGATGATGGTTATTCTACTATACTTACCATTGATCCATTACTCATAGGNTTGGATTCATTATCCAAAATTGCACAACAACCTATTTCATGGGAAACGTTTCTCAATAGTATCCAACCAGAATTACATGATTCAACGCGCACAATGTTAGGTGATTATCTTACTGAAACCCTAACGAACAAAATGTTATATCCTTCCTTAACCCATATAGAAAACAAAAAGAACAGGTCCGTGATTACCTATTCTGTAGACACAAGCGTTGTGTTACCCCAAATTCGCTATAGTTTATCAAAAATAGGGGTGGGTGCGCCTATGGAACCATTATTTGATAGGGGCGGTAATATTCCCGATTTTTCTTTATTAATTCCCAAAACCTTATTAATGCTTCCGTGTGAAGGGCTGTATATTCCTAAAAAAGCTTCACGGTTGCCAAATGCCCCCAGAGCTTATCGATCAGGTGTTCATCGTGGTATTGACTTTTTCTCTAATTGGGGAACACCCGTTAGGGCTGTTGCAGATGGCATAATTTCACGTTCTGATTTAAATTACAAGGAAATACCTGCAGAATTCAGAGTTGACGTTTTAAAAAGAGCTGCAAAATTAGGTCGCACACCTTCCGATATTTTTAATAATATTTTACTAGGGAAAGCTGTCTTTATCGATCATGGGTTCGATCTTTTTCCGGGATTTCGTGCGATTACCATTTATGCGCATTTATCCCATATAAACAAAAAAATAAAACCGGGATATAAACTAAAACGAGGAGATGTTTTTGCCCAATCCGGCAATACGGGGACAAAACCCAGCACAATGGGGACGCGAGAAGAATCTCACCTCCACTGGGAATTGATATTACAAGACGCTAAGGGCGAATATTACTTTGGGCAGAACATGTCCTACAAAAAACTTTATCCTCTATTAAATTCCATTTTTAAATAACTATTGAATAAATAAAAAAGGCCCTGTAAACACAGGGCCTTTTTTATCTGATAATTTGTTTTTGTTTTTTTCTAAAACTCTACAGATAACTGCATGACTTGATTTGATTCAAAATATCGGGCAAGTGACCGCATTGAATATGAGATACCTATGTTCATACCACCAACCGGAACAGTCACACCAGCACCAAATGTTGCGCCAAAAAGATTATTTTTAGCTTCAGATTCGGCCTCACTCCAATTATCCTTCGAAATTTCTGATGGTTTGGAATCTCCAACTAAACGGGATTCCATTCCACCAGCCACCCATGCGGGTCCAAATGAATACTTAGCAGCAAAACTTTGTGTATTTGCTGAAAATGAATTATTTGTAAAGGCCCACATAAGATTCAATCCATCCATAGCAGCATAATTCAGCGACACATTCAGTTTTGCCGGCAAATCAAAGGCTTCACTTTTCACCCGGAATCGTTCTACGCTTGATCCAGACTGGGATTCCGAAGGCGTTAAGGTCTGTTCTAAGTCTGATCCCTCATACTCCATGCGATTACCAAGATTGCTCAGCGTAACGCCAATAGCCAGTGGGTAATTTGCAAATCGATATTGGACACCCATATCAATGGCAGTACCACTTGCTTTTGTATTTATGATTTGTTCAGAAACTAGTTTCAATGAGGCACCAAAACGAACCCGATCTGCAAATGATTTTGCATATGTTGCCGTGACTGTCTGAAAATTAGGTGAAAACATTTCACCGGTTCCTTCAGTCGCCTGAGCTGTCGTAACTGGAATATCTCCAAAGTCTAGAGATTTTACAGAAATACCAAATGAGCCGCTTGCTCCTAGATTCGTAACAAACCCTGCATTGGAAATATCAATATTTCCTATATAACTCATTGTTGAAGCGGTTCCTTGAAATCCCCCTATAAATCCCGCAATACCAGCGGGGTTAAGATAGAGTGCATCTACACCCAAAACTGTCGCACCATTGGCTCCAGAAGTGGCTATGGATAAGGCACCGACAGGAATGAGGAGCTGGGTTGCTCCTGCTTGTCCTTGAGATTTAATCGTCCCAGCTGATAATGCGCCTATTAGGAAGACACTGCTTAGGAAGACCTTTATTGTAGTATTTTTCATGATTATAACTTCCTCACTATCTTCGTTTAATATCGATCCAGGCGTTGTTCAGGCTGAACAACTGCCAATTTAAGAATTTTTGATTCACTACCGGATTCCACATGCGCTAAATACATACCACTCGCGACAGGAACTCCGAAATCATTTCTCAAATCCCATACAGAGAATTGAGATCCATCGCCAACGTTTGATCCATTAATTGTACGAACGTGGTTTCCAGCCAAATCAAAAATGCGAATTTTCCAACTACCTGATTCAGGCAGATGTGTGAAATGCATTTGTTGGTCTACAGGATTTCTTTCTTCCGGATTATAACCAAAGTATGGATTGGGCCATACGCTTACATCTGAAACTGCAACTGTTTTTGCTTGTGGTTTCATATCCCCTGTCTGAACTGTAAACACATCAGAAGCGCTATTGGGTTTGGTCGTAATCATTTGGAAAACTGATCCCGTTTCAGGATATGGTGATTTTGTGACCCATGGGTCAGCTGTTACATCACCACCATTCCAATCGATAAATGCAATATTCATCATCATGGCGCGTGAAGTTTGTCCTGCCCCGGCAAGAGGTAAGCCAGGTCCGCTTGCCCATGGATAATTACCGCCATGCATAGGATCCGCCGTAAAAGCTGCTACGAGCGCATCATAACCAGCTGTTCCTGGTGCTCTGTCCATATGTTCCAATATATAAAGTCCTTCTGTCATGGGATCATTCGAAGCGCCAGACATTGGGCTATCTTTTTGTTGCAAATCCCATACGCCATTGCCATTGGCATCATCAAAAATTGCAAACATTTGGAAATCATCAGACGGATCTGAAATATCACCAATATTCCATATTTCTAATGGGCTGTCTGATAATAATTCGGTTCCCCACCAATCAAACATTTTACTCCCCTTTTCAGTAAAGCGAAATTCAAAGTCATCAGGGATGAGTGCACCAATTCCACCATCAGGATTACCATAGCCACCAGCATATCGAGTGACATACCCAATAAACTTTTCGTAGGCATAACTTGACGTTGAATTAGTAGCAAGAAACCACCAAGAAGAAGATAAAGACATTTGGTCGCCGGGATAATTCCCACCAGGATCAGACAAGGAAGGATATCCACGCCAGCTTGCACTTGCGCGAGCTGCTGGGTCTACAGCACCCGCTGCATTGGCAACTAACCGAAAATCTTTGAACTCTAATGGCGGTCCATTAACTTCAAACAGCAGTCCATCAATAATTGGATTTGCTCCTGTCCCCACAGGTTTTACTGTGGCAAAGTCTAAACCACCTTGGATTGTATTGTTGGGACTAACAACAGTTCCACCACTAGTAACAGACCAATTTATCACCTTTGACCCATCGGGAAGAGTATCGCTAAAAGTGACCACATAATCATCTCCAGTAATGGCTGTAGAAACAACTACCGTTGCATTTACACTGCCATCCGATGCACCGCTGGTGTGCGTCGCTGTACCCACTGTGCCCGAAGCTGTAAGCGAGTCAGTCAATACACCTTCTGGATACTGAGGTCGAAGAGCCATAATTGATAAAGGACTCTCAAGGGTTTTTGGAATTCCATAGGGGTTATACCCATAAGAGGTTACCGCAAAATAGTATTCACGATTTGTTTTTAAGGCAATTCCATCATTCAGGGCATCCTTCGAGACTGCCAAAGAGCGTTTAATCCCCGAGTCCGAACCAAATTGGGTTCGTATGTTTATGACTTCACCTAAAGAGGCACTAAAGACATTATCATATATTTCTGTGATACCATTTTTCAGATCATAGGTTGCAATTAGTTTTTTTGCACCTGCACCTGAAGTCGTTTCTAATTGATAAACATTGTATCCTTCAAATTTGAAAAATGTGTTTTCACCCAGAAAGGATGTATCAATCGCTGCTACATATTGTACTGTATAAATCACCGAACTGTCTGCATTGGCATAAGATGTATCTAACACAGTATATCCATCTAATAATCCGGCTAATTCACCTTCGCTGAAATATCCTGTTCCAAAAGTTGTATCAAACGCTGATGCTACGGGAACTTTGTCAATAACATCTTCGATATTATATGACTCAGAAGCATCATCCCATGTGAAAATGATTTCTTCCGGTAATGTTGTTGCTGTTACAGTCGGTGCCGCAGGAGACTCTGGAAGCGCAAACTGTATATCATAAGCAAGTTGTGCAAGCGCATCTACTTGTCTCAAGTATGTAACTGATTTTTTAGCAGATCCTGCAGCTGCATGCATAACACCAAATACCACTTCCTGGGTATCCCCTGGGGCCATGGTAAACGGACCGGCATTCATAACAAACCGTCTGTCGCCAGAAGCATGAATATCAGAATCAACATACTCCGTATCATTTGGGCCCGTATCTGATGCAGGATCGCCGGGGTGAACAAACTTAGACCCACCGCTCGCTTCATCAGGAAAGGGTGATCCATCTTTTTTAAATCCCAACATATAATTGTACAATTCTACTGCATCATTGGGATCAGTATATACTGCATCTCCATTTATATATTTTGAAAAGGAAGACATGGGCAGATTTTTATACCCAGGTTTCTTTTTTCCCATGAACAGGGCCGTATCTCCTGCAGATGCGACAATTGGTCCTTGGAAAAAGTCATAGCCAACTGCAGGCGTTCCTCCGGAATAACTGGCGTATTCAGAATCAACACCATCGTTCCAGCAAAAACCAAGACTTAGCGTTGTGTCACAACCAACAAAATCATCACCCGCATCACCTAAGTCCGGGTCGGACCAGAGACCAATGAACATATCCTCAATTGTATTGCCACCTTTGTTAATCGCCAAACCTTTGAAAAACATCATATCGCCAAAAACATCAGGACGATCAAATCCAAACATGGTAAACTGAACCTCTAACCCAAGAGGAAGTGTACCAAAAAGGCCATGCGTTCCCGGTGCGCCGTCATTGGCGACATACCACATTACTTGGTCACCGACAAACTCTGGGTGATCGGGACCACCTGGTAATGGGGAATAAACGCCATCGCCATCCACATCCACCCAAGGTGCTCCTAAATCAACAGGCCAATTTTGGAAATCGTCACTACTTAATGGATCTGCCAAATCAGCTTTGTCTACTTTGTAAAACTTATGTGTAGCCGCACCGGGATCTGACCCCCAAGGGCCCGGCATCATTTCAGCAGAGTAATCCCCAGCAGCTGTACGAATTTCACCATCTACTTTTCCTGCAAACCAGATCGAAGAAGCATACACGGAATACGTATGGTTCTCTTTCGGCCATTCCATACCAGAGTGGCCGGAAAAATCGGAAACAATTAAGCCGTTGTTTTCCATATCGTTTCTAACCCGATTACCGTCAAACTCACCTGTGACTTCTACGTATGATTTATATAGGGAAGGAAGTTTTACTTTCCCCTTCTTCTCCCCTGCAAAAACCGGCATCGCTATGCTGAACGATAATAGAATTATTGCGAAATTTTTTAAAACTTTCATTTTTTTCACCTTCGTTTAATTTAAATACTGATCTGAATACCGAATCGAACGGTACGGGGCGTTCCCCAACGTCCGGGGGTCGCGAGACGATCAAGGTAAAGCTGTTCTGCGCCAGGGCCACCATTGGCCTTGGAAATTGCAGGGAACTCTTTTTCTTGACCTTTTATCCAAGTTTGGCCCTCAGCTGTTTCCAGCCAGGCATCGTTAGCAACTTGTCCGCTTCCTTCATAAACAGAGTAAACATTTTCTCTGTTTAGTGCATTTTTCACTAAGAGATACACACTGAGATCGGTGCCGCCGACGTTCAGATTATAGTCTGCTCTTAAATCCATCCGAGCAGTCCATGGTTTCGAACCTGAATTAATGGCTGCTGTAGGAATCCCCCAACCACGGCCAAATACTTCACTTTGGGAAACGGCTGGCGTATAGGCCTGACCACTCCCAAAGGAATAAACTGCATTCACGCCAAACCCTAATGGATTTCTGTAATCCAGAACAACATTCCCAGTATGTCGCTGGTCAAAATCTAACCTGTTAATTGTAACTGGGTAAGTACCACCAATCCAAGCTATGGTAAAGTTCTGGCCGGGAGAAGAACCTGTACCGCGTGCTGTCATGTATGAATAGTTAACCTGAGCCAAAACGCCATTTATCCTACGCATTGACAAACTTGCTGTAAACCCTTGGGTAGTACCATAATCTCCATTCATATATTGAGCCCAATTTGTTTTTGCACCATTCATTAACGCCGATTGCCCATCGATCTCTTCATGGTTTTTCATCATGAGGTAGTCACGTGATTCTTTATAGAAACCAGTGATTTCTACTGCGGCATATTCTCCAATTTGCTGTGCAACCCCAACTTCGTATTGCGTTGATCGCTCAGGCTTAATGGCCGGGTTTTCTGACACTGTCATATTTCCCTGGGTCGCGTTCGCAGTTAATCCGCTATCAGTTAGGTAAACATAAGATAGGGCCGGGGCCTGCATGTAAGTTCCATAATTTGCCCGAAAAACAGTACGATCTGTCACTGGAAATGAGAAACCTACCCGAGGAAGGATGGCGCTATGAGTGGCGACCTTTTCCCATTTCAAGGAACCTGTCTGCGACCCTGATTTGTCAATCCGACCTGTTTTGAGGTGTATATTGCGAAACCCTTCTGCATCACCCACACCATCGCCATCTGAATCGGGGGCCATAGTGTTTGGATTCCACGATTCAAAAGCGAGCCCAACTTGCACAACAACATCTTTCAGCTCAATTTTGTCTTGAACATAAAAACGATTGGTGACGGATTTTCCAGGCGCCGATCCATGTTTATCGAAACCATAGTCAGATGTTTTTTCACCAAAAATATCATACCCTAGGTTATCTACATAAGCATTGCGGTAGGTATAAAAGCGCCAGAGATCATAATCTGCTGTATTGATGGTACCATCGTTATTTTGGTCACCAACTTCTGCTGTACTCACACTCCCGTCATGGTTAACGTCCAATAGACCTGATTTTTGAGCAATTTCAAACGCCTGAGAAATGGCATAGCGATTGAGTTGCGTATTGTAATACTCAAATCCGGCTTTCACCTCATGAACGCCTACTTGATTTAAATAATCCAACCGTAAGCCTGTACGGTCTTGAAATGACTGCGTATAGCTACTGCGCTGGGACCCATAATTGGTTTTATATACCAAGTCCTGCATAGAAAGTGGGTTTTTACCATGATCGCGCAGGTAGTAGTTATAACTGTCTGCAGTCGTAGTCCGAACACCGTACTTTTCAAAGTCAGATGTCCTTGCATCATCCTTTGTCCCCGGCGTGAAATTATTATTAAAATACTGCTGGGAGTAGTTGCTTAAACTCGCAATCGCTTTTACATAAGACTTTGGGCTCAAACTCATGGTGGCATTTAAGTAAAAGACATTATTCAGCGATTCGTATTGGTAGCTGTTTGCGTCCCAGTTCAACGCATGGCTGCCATGGGAATACGGATTTGATGTGTAATCATAGCGAGCAAAGCCAACCTTAAAGCGGAACGGGCGGAGATCCATCAACAAGTTCCCCGTTAACGTTGTTTTTTGATTTGAACCCGATCGTTTTTTGCCGTAAAGACGTTGATAGTTAGACCCTAAAATATGGGTGGTGTCATAACTCGCGACACCGGCATTTAGACTATCACTATTTGTTTGGTTGTCGCGAATAATCCGCTCGTAATGTAAAATGTCAGAAGGATAATCTCCTTTTTCCCATGTATAAAGAGTATCATATCCATTGGATACGAATTGGGCTTGAGTCATAACTTCTCGATCCATAAAAGGAACCGGCGTAAACGACGGCGAAGCATCGTCAGTTTTATCCTGTTCAATCATTGTAAAAAATCGAATATTATCTGTAATAGGGCCGCCAACACTAATATTAACAAGGTTTTTGCCATAACTATACAATGCATTTGGATCGGTACCGGGAGATGTCGATCCTAAATCAGATAAATATTCGACGGAACCGGCGATTTTTTCACCGCCAGAGTTAGTGGCAACATTAACAACGCCCCCATTTGCACCACCGTATTCTGCGGAAAAACCNCCTGCCTGAAATGCAATTTCCTGCATACTTTTTTGGGAAAGGGATGCAACCAAGTTGCCCCCCGACCAATCGTTTTTCATTAAGACACCATCAACATAATAGGCATTATCTGTTGATCTGCTACCACGAATGTTTCCACCCACAGCCCCCGCCTGAAGCGCAACAATATCACCAACGTTACGTATAGGTAATGCCTTAACTACTTCTTGATCTATAATAGCAGTACTGTTTGTAGCATTCTTCTGAATCAATGGTCGTTCCGCGGTGACAGAAATTTCTTCCCCCTCCACAGCNGCGACTTCAAGATTGAAATTCAANTCCGTAGTTAAGTTCGCATTTACACGAACAGCTTCAATCGCGAGTTTTTTATAACCGATGTATTGTGCTTCTACAGTATAGGTACCCACAGGTACATCCACAAGATAATATTGTCCAGAGACGTCTGACGCCGCACCGTAGGATGTGCCACTAATTAGAATGTTTGCACCAACAAGCGGCTNTTCGCATNTANAGCNAACCAGCTTCAATCGCGAGTTTTTTATAACCGATGTATTGTACTTCTACAGTATAGGTCCCCACAGGTACATCCACAAGATAATATTGTCCGGAGACGTCTGACGCCGCACCGTAGGATGTGCCACTAATTAGAATGTTTGCACCAACAAGCGGCTCTCCATCAGAGCTAACTATGCCACTCAATTTTCCAGACGTTTGTGACAATAGAAATGCAGGTATCAATAACATCAGTATTAACGTTATTCTTTTCATGAGTTTCTCCACGTTAATTAAGTAAATAAACTTTTATTTAATTTTTAATTTGTTTGTTTATAGGGGCTCTTTGTGCGCAAAACACACTTATCCCCTCTTACCTCTGGCGGGAAACTAACATTTAATTGTGGATGTGCAAACTTTTTTTTATAATAATAAGTTGGGTAATTTAGCGGAGTAAATCACAGCGTTTCTCGACGGAGACGGTTGGAATTTCCCACCACATTTATAGAAGAAATCGCCATGGCTGCCTCGGCTAAAACAGGGTGAAGTACGCCGAAAATCGCCAGTGGAATGGCAATACAATTATAAATACTAGCCCAAACCAGATTTTGCCTGATTTTCCGAAACGTTTTTTTTGCCAGTGAAAATGATTGATTAAGCTTCAGCAGGTCCCCTTTCACCAATATAATGTCTCCTGTTTCCATGGCTATATCTGTCCCTGTTCCCATGGCCACCCCAACATCTGCCTGGGCAATGGCGGGTGCATCGTTGATACCATCTCCCAGCATACATACGATTTCACCGTTCTCCTGCAGGGTTTGTATAATATGGGTTTTATCCTCCGGCAGCACTTCCGCATATATTTCATCGATACCAATTTGTTTGGCCAATAAATCAGCTGTTTCTTGTTTGTCCCCTGTAAGCATAACGGTCTTAATGTGGTTTGATTTTAATCGTTGAATGACCTGGCTGGCGTTTGCTTTCATTTCATCTGCCAATATAAAAACACCGTAAACTGTATCATCCACCGCGATGAACACCTGAGACCCCTTTTCGTTTAACTCGTCATTAAACCCAACAAAGTCTGCACTCCCCACTTTAATAATACCGCTTCCAAAAGTCCCCGATATTCCTTTTCCTGCGCTTGCCTGTACATTAACCGCCTCGTCTAAGCCAATTTGTTTTTCATCTGCCAATTGAACAATGGCGACCCCTAGGGGGTGTGTAGAATGTTTTTCGATACTAGCCGCCATCCGTATGAGGTCATTTTCTCCAATGCCACTTAGGGGTTTTACTTGGGTCACTTTGGGTTTCCCCATCGTAAGGGTGCCAGTTTTATCAAATACGACTGTGGTGACTTCATTCATTCTTTGAATTGCGGCACCGTTTCGAATTAGGATACCGTTTTCTGCGCCCTTACCGCTCCCTACCATAAGGGCAGTGGGTGTGGCGAGCCCCAAGGCGCAGGGGCAGGCAATAACCAAAACGGCTACGGCGGAAAATATAGCCATAGTTGTAGGGGATGCGTCCAGATTTCCCCAGGGGAAAATATTCACAAATACAGCCATCCCGCTTTGCATAAACTCTGGAGACATTCTCCAGGCCGTAAAGGTTGCCGTTGCCAACACCAATACAATTGGAACAAAAATAGCGGTAACGCGATCTGCAAATGCCTGAATGGGAATTTTGGTTGTTTGTGCTTCTTCTACCAACGTTGCCATTTGGGAGATAAATGTATCTTTCCCTATTTTAGTCGCCTCTACCCTTATCGACCCATCTATATTAATGGTGGCGCCAATCACATTGTCCCCTTTTGATTTATTTACCGGCAGGGATTCGCCAGTGGCGATTGATTCATCCACGGCGCTTTCACCTTTAACGATTAAACCATCAGTGGGGATTTTCTCTCCCGGCTTCACCACCATGATGTCACCCACATGAACGCTGGACACCGCGATTTCAATTTCTTGTCCTTCTTTTAGGATAATCGCTTTTTTTGCCCCCAGGGACATTAGACGTTTAATAGCCTGAGAAGATCTTCCTCTGGCTTTTGCTTCTATATATCGCCCTGTTAAATGAAAGGCCATAATCATTCCCGCAATGCCCGCAAATGAGTGAATATTCATTCCCATGGCTTTTAAACCACCTGTCACCAAACATGCTAAAGACCCCAAAGCTATCAGGACATCCATATTGGGTGAAAAATGTATCGCTGACCGCCAGGCTGATTTGAGGGTCTCCCCGCCCGGGAAAACCAAAACAATGACACTTAAACCAATCATGCCGTATATATATAAGGTATCACTGGGCCACATAATGCCCGAAATCCAATTGGGAATCATCCACAGCATAATAATTGCTGTAACAACCCAAGCAAAAATCATTTGATATTTTGACCGATTTAAATTTTCCTCCGGTCTATCTTCTGGTGAAACTTCCAATTGTTCAACGTGTTCCGCTCCATACCCAGTGTTTTCTATCGCTTGAATTAATTGATCGACACGAACTTCTCCAGCCACTCGGGCTTTTTCTAACGTTAAATTGACAACTGCTTTCTCTACACCTTCTACTTGATGCAATGCACGTTCGATGGTGCCTACACAGCCCGCACAATGCATGCCATTAATTTTTAATTCAATTGATTCGTTTGGCATATTTTTTAATCACTTTCAAGGATGAATTTAGGCGTAATTCTAATCGAGTCTTACCAAGATATTCGACAGGTTAAATTATTCATTCTTGAATAATGTTCCTGTTTTAAATTTATCCATTAATTTAATTGAGGAGAAGTATCATGAAGCATTTTTCATTCATTATTCTGATTTCATTTTTGTTTTCACAAGACAATATTCAACTCCCCATGAAAATCAGGGGCGTCCGGTATAATGCTTCTATCCCGAAACCGGAAGAAATTATCGGGCATCAAATCGGATCTCGCCATACGCGGACTGATCAGGTCATCGATTATTTTGAAGCAATGGCTTCTCGAAGTAACCGAATTATTTTGGAAGACCATGCGAAAACCCACGAAGGGCGCCGTCTGATTCACGCCATCGTGACCCACCCGGACAACCACGAAAAATTGGAGGCCATCCGATTGGCCAACTTAACATTGTCGAATAATCCAAAGGGGGTTACCGATAAAGATTTAAATAAAATGCCAATGGTGGCTTATCTGGGGTTTTCTATCCACGGAGATGAGGCCAGCGGTACAGAAGCCTCTCTCCTTTTATTGTATCATCTGGCAGCGGGGAATGGAAAGCAAGTTGATGATGTGTTAAAAAATATGGTTTTAATTATTGATCCCATGTTTAACCCGGATGGGCGGGATCGATTTGTGAACTGGGTAAATGGCAACCGCGGTGCTGTCCCCACATCCGACACACAAGACAGGGAACATAACCAGCCCTGGCCAAGAGGAAGAACCAACCATTATCTATTTGATATGAACCGGGATTGGATGCCGGTTACACAGCCGGAGTCCAATGGCCGCGTTNCATTATTTCACCATTGGCGTCCTCAATTTTTATTGGACGCCCATGAAATGGGATCGAACTCAACATTCTTTTTTCAGCCCGGTATCCCCAGCCGAAATAATCCCAATACGCCGCAAAAAACATTTGAACTTGCGGGAAAGCTGGCGCCCTACCACGCCAAACGATTAGATAGTATCCAATCCATGTACTATTCTCAACAGTCCTATGATGATTTTTATTATGGAAAGGGATCCACCTTCGGTGATATCCATGGATCAGTGGGTATTTTGTTTGAACAGGCCTCCTCTCGTGCACTGGAAACAAAAACCAATCAGGGACGCCTGACCTATGCATTCACCATTCGCAATCATTTTGTATCCACCCTGGGAACGCTGGATGGACTAACCGACCTTCGGAAAGAATTTCTCTCTTACCA
>JGI26249J51723_1000521_pt1 | contig 13448 bp, 11 predicted proteins | sample SaaInlV_135m_DNA_FD_51723 | JGI IMG/M metagenome (IMG submission 51723) | reverse complement strand
ACCTGAAATCCAAAAAATTTTCAGCACATCTTCTGAAAAACCAGGAATAAAAACTCAGTCCCTCTTCGTTGAAAAAGACGAATCAGCAAAACTCTTTGAGGATCCTAGCGCCAAGGCTATGGTGGAAATCCGCTTGGCGCCGGGGAATCAGGAAAAACAAGCTGAAATAGCGCTTAAGACGTACTTGCAGGAAAAACTGCCTAAAGATTACATTATAAAAACTAAGTTCGATCGAGGGGCTGCCCCATGGATCACACCCATAACTCATCCTGTGTTCGCAATCGTCTTGGAAGCCTTAGAAATGGGTTTTAATCGAAAAGCTTGTATTTTCGGATGTGGAGGGTCTATACCCTTTGTCGCTAAACTAACTAATACCATTCCTGGGACTCAACCTCTTTGCCTTGGCCCCTATGACCCAGACTCTCGGATGCATGAACCAGGTGAGAGCCTTTCTATGGCCGACCTACTCGGTTGTACCAAGTCTATCCTTCACCTAATAGCCAGAATAGATAAAGCATTTTAAACAAAACTATGTTTTGGCTTTCATTTTTTGTTTTCAGAATGTCCTATGACAGTTTTATTTCTGCCGCTATTTTTTGCTTCATAAAGCGCCTGATCTGCCATAGTAACTAATTCATCCGTATTTTTAATAAAATCTCTATCTAGCTCCACAACGCCGCAACTAGTGGTCACGCTAAAATGCGATTCGTTTCCAGTAAAATTCAGCTTCATCATTTCTTCTCTCACGCGCTCAGCTATCTTAAAAGCACCCTGAGCATTAGACTGAGGAAGAATCATTAAAAACTCCTCTCCGCCATATCGAGCCGCAGTATCATTAGCCCGGCAAAATTTTTTCAACAAAGAAGCAAATGCCACGAGGATTTCATCTCCTTTTTGGTGCCCATAAGTATCATTGACACCTTTAAAATGATCCACATCCAAAAGAACCACTGATAATGGAGCACCGTAGCGCATGCTTCTCTCGAACTCACTTCGCAAAACTTGCTCCATATTGGGTCGGTTTGAAATTCCCGTCAACCCGTCGGTCACTGATAACTTTTTTGTCCTTTCATACAGAACCGCGTTGCTGACCGTCATCGAAATAAATTCAGATAATTTTAAAACAAAATCTAGATTGCTCACATTGAACGAAACTTTCTCACCGTCATTGATATTCAACACTCCCACAATTTCTTTTTCGATTTTTAAAGGAATTGTCGCAAAATAATCCTTTTTAAAGAATTTATTATCTGACTTTCGATAGTATTTGGAGTCTATAAAACTCTCCTCTAGAATATATTTACCACTTAGAATAGCCGCTTCCATAATCGGGGAACTAGCAAGAGGTAGTGAAAAAGAACTTTCTATGTCTGGGCGATTATGAGATATCAAATTCAACATCCGCTTATCTTTGTCGTACAAGAATAAGGTGAAAAAATGTATCGATAAAATTGAAGGTAGTCGGTTAACGAGCACAGTGGAAATCCCATCCAAGCTCAATAAACTTATTGATTTATGAAAGTCTATCAATTCCTGATAACCACGCTCACCCGTTTTAGCTTTGCTCACTATGAAGTCCTATGTGAAAGTAANAAAAAAAACCAGCCAAACCTATTAAAAAAACCTACTTAAATTGTCAAAACCATGACGAAGGCTTTTTCTTCCGTCAACATTTGTATTTTTTTTAGTCACAAAAAACCCCCTAAACCTTGTATTTTTATAGTCTGCGTTACAATCTTCTCAACTCTATGCAGGTATGCACTCCCAACTGGTATAGAAATTGCTGTGCTACTATAATAGAAACTATCAAGTCATACTCTTACACAAGTTATCATGAATTTTGTTAAAAAAAACTGGTCCTTCGCATTTTCACTTATTACTGTCCTATTTTTAACCACCGGTGTCGAAAAGAAAGTCTACGGGCAAGAACAAGAAGGTATTGTCTCGGCCAAACAAATCAAGCAGATCAGGATTGGTCCCCATCCAAAATACACACGGCTTCTTTTGGATATTTCAGGACCTGTCGAATATCAGGTCAACGCTAATTTTGTAGAAAAAAAAATTGATCTCATTTTTGATGACACATCAGTAACACCAAAAGTAAAATCAAAAAAATACCGCGATAAAAACCTTGCTTCAGTTGATGTTCAGGCTAATGAAGACCAAATCATTTTAACCCTCCATTTAAAAAATTCAAACACTCGTTTTTTTCACCATAAAGAAAAAGCAACCTCCCAGATAGTACTTGATCTAAAGGGGACTACTGAACCATTTCTCAAAACCAGAATTGGCAAGAAAAAACCAAAAAAGACGGAACCACCGGTTGATCTATTAAAAGCTAAAGGCTCAAAGATGAAGGGCCTATCTCCTGAACAAGTAAAAGAGATTACTCTTAAAGACGAAGAGGAAAGAAAAAAAAGCGGCTGGGAAGAATACCAAAAAGCGTTAAAACTCTATCAAGAAAAGAAGCTTGAGGATTACACGATTAAAGTTGAAAGCGAACCTGATCCAGAAACTGGAGAAACAGAAGAAATAGAAAAAATTGAACCTGGGGCAATTAAATTATTTAGAAAGTACGCTAAAGACTACCCAAGCAGTCCCCTTTTACCAAATATACTTTATCTCCTTGCCGAAGCCGAATTTCGCATTGCATGGAGGCAAAAATACCCCAATTATGAAAAGGCTTTGGCTGCCTATCAGCACGCCACTAGAAAATTTCCAAAATCCCGGTTTTCCGATCATGCGCTTTATAAAATAGGCAATATCTTTGAAGAAATAGGCTACTCCCTCGAAGCTCGGGTCTTGTATAACGAAGGAATCAATCAGAACAAAAGAAGTCTTTACAACACCGCACGCAAAAACAGTCTGGCTAATATGCTTTTAAAGGAGAAGCGGTATGAAGAGGCCTACGAAGCATTCCAAAAGATCCTCAAGAAATCTCCAAAATCTAACGAGGCCCAATTGGCGATTATTAAAATCGCTAACCAATATTTCGATCAGAAAGATTTTATCCGTGCATTAGATATCTATAATGAGGCCGTACGCCGGTGGCCCTCAGTAGTAAACAAAACACCGATAATCTTTAATAATATGGGGGAAATTTATTTCAAAAAAAGAGATTATCCAAAGGCTAGAAAATTTTATTTCAACATGATAAACATGGATCCCACCAACAAAGAAACACATAGAGCACTTAATCGTATTGGTGACCTTTACCTTATTCAAGGTAAGGAAATGGAAGCGCTCTCAGTCTACGACCAGTCAGCTAAGCTTGATCCCGAAAATCGAGAATCTCAATACGGGAAAATTCGTATGGCTGATATCGGCGTTCGTTATCCTAGGCTACCAGTAAACGATGCTATTTTTGACGTCAGCACCTACTTCGAGCCACTAAAAACATATGACAAAATTTTGGAGTCTGCTAAAGATGTAGATATTCTAAGTGAAGTTACCCTAAGCAAGGGAATAGCCCTGCTAAAAGAACAAAATTACCTTGAAGCGATTCAGGAATTTAAAAAACTATTACCATTAGGTGAGGAATCTAAATTTCATCGTGACGCGGCAAAGTATATACGCCAATCTTTAGTGTTTCTGGTAGATGGTTATGCAAAGCAAGGCGGTGTTTTACCAATTCTTTATTCTTACACTGATTATGCCAGCCTCTCCATTGGCAAAATCAAAAGCTTAAAAACTCTCTTACAAGTAGGAGAAGCTTACCAATCTCTAGGCATGTTCCCTGAGGCTGTCCGCTTATATGAAAAAGTAAAACAGATGGACGCTCGTAAAACTCATAATGATAGAATTTTTCTTAACCTTGGGGAAATCCATTATGAAAGAGGAAATTACAGTGAAGCCGAATTCGTCGCACGCAGCTTTCTAAAAAACTTTCCGCGCAGCAAAAAAGTCCGCGACTCCATGAAACTATTAGCTAAATCGTTGAATGAACGTAAGCAACATGACGATGCCCTAAAAATCTATCAAAATATTCTGGAAAAATTTCCAAAATTTCCCTCAGAAATTCATTACCTTGTGGCTACTCTGGAAGTCGGTCGCAACAAAAACTTAAATGCCATAGCCGCCTATGAAAAAACCATAGACTCCTTTGATCGTACTCAAAAAATAGTTCCAGATTATTTAAGAGAAGCACATTACAAGCTTGCAAACTCACTTTATCAGGAAGGGCAATACCCTGAAAGTATAGAATCATTTAACACTGCGATTAAGTTGTTCCCCGATCACCCGCACAGGAGTTGGTCAGAGTTTATATCAGCCGATGCCCTCAAAAAAATTAAGAACAACCAAAAGGCCACCGCTCAACTTAATCAGTTGATCAAATCTCAACCGAAGAATGATTTGATAAAAAAAGCAGCTCAGTCGCAGCTAAAGATAATGGAGTGGGAAAAAGAAAATGCAAACACTCTTTAAAGGATTTTTATAATCCTCTATAATGATAACCATCATTGTCTTACACCTATGAACTTACCCATGAACAACCCTTCTTCAGAAAAAAGAAGCCCCCGAGAAATAGCAATCCTCAATCAGGCGTTTCAATCTTTCAATGAAGCTACAGAACAATTACAAAATTCCTATGATGTGCTTAATGAGGCCTTGGAAACCAACAAAAATTATCTGCACAACATTATGGAAAGTCTTCCCACAGGCGTAATCGTAGTAGATCAAAATAATGCCATTAATACATTCAACAAAACAGCAGGTACAATAACAGGACTGGATCCAGAAGCGTGCCTCAACAAACCACTGAGCGAAGTATTTTCAATCGACCTCTTTGAAAAAATAGTTAGACGAACAACTAAAGAAAAGTCTCCCATCGTTGAGCGAGAAATCGAAACTCCCCATCATGGAAAAATTTATACTCGTATCTCGACTTCTCCTGTTTTAGATAAAAAAAATGAGCAAATAGGAACGGTTCTCAATATAGAAGACATAACAGAATTGCGTCGCCTAGAAGAAGAAGCCCAGCGTAATCGTCGCCTTAGAGCAACAGGTGAAATGGCTGCTGGCATAGCCCACGAAATAAGAAATCCATTAGGAAGCATCGAACTATTTTCATCACTTCTCAAAAAAGATCTTAGTGAAGATCAAGAGAAAAGAGAGATTGTTGAACATATATCGGCCAGTGTAAAAAGTATGGATAGAATTATTTCAAGTCTGCTTCTATTTGCGAAGTCACCTCAACCATCACGACAACAATGTGACCTTAACAAACTACTTAAAAAGTTATTTAAAGATCCCACCGCTATTTTGATTCCACAAGGAATCAATCCTATTTTCAGCTTGGGCAAGGACGCCATTGCTAATGGTGACTCCCACCTTCTCAAGCAAGTTTTTATTAATTTAATTAGAAATGCTATTCAGGCCATGCCTGAAGGCGGCGATCTAAAAATCACAACACAAAAAAGCTCCCAACTTGAACAATCATCTGATCAATCTGACTATTGCCGCCAATTTATAAAAATAACTGTTGCTGATCAGGGTGGCGGAGTTTCGGAAGAAAACCTAGCTAACGTTTTCAACCCTTTTTTTACAACAAAAGATCATGGAACTGGTCTCGGCCTGTCAATTTCCCATAACATCATTAAAGCCCACCAAGGAACGATTGATGTAGAAAGTGGGAAAGGAAAAGGCGCCCGGTTCATTATTAAAATTCCATACTGGGACCACGAACTTGACAAAAAGTAATTCTTGTAAAAAAATTTTGGTCGTCGATGATGAAATCGAGATGCGAATAGCCCTTGAAACCACCCTTAAAAGGGAAGGGCACCATATTACTTTAGCCGAAAATGGGAAGCAGGCCTTGGAAGAATTAAATGAGGATTCCTTCGACCTAGTATTAACCGACGTAAAAATGCCTAAAATGAACGGTGTCGAGTTATTAAAAGCGCTGAAAAAAAAATCGCCTAAAACAGTAGCCATCATGATGACTGCTTATGGAGACATTGACAATGCAGTCGAAACCATTAAGACGGGAGCCTTTGATTACCTTCTCAAACCATTTTCTGCAGAAATTCTTGTAGCTACCGTAAATAGAGCTTTTCTGAACAAGAATTCACCGGAAAATGAATTCATTCTCCTTAAACCCGAAATGACCAGCTCTTCTGGTCAAGAACGCCGAATAGTAACTCAAAACAAACAGATGCTGGAACTTATTAAGTTTGTTGAAAAAATATCCTATAGCAAGTCAACCGTTCTTATTATGGGTGATACTGGAACTGGCAAGGAAATGTTTGCCCGCCATATTCACCAGATGAGCCCACGCGCACAAAAACCATTCATGGCCGTTAACTGCGCTGCCCTTCCCGAAGGTCTTCTTGAAACCGAATTGTTTGGGCACGAAAAAGGAGCTTTTACTGGAGCGATCGATCGCAAAGATGGGAAATTTGAACTAGCTAACAAAGGGACGTTATTACTTGATGAAGTAACAGAAATGAGTCTGCCGCTTCAAGCTAAACTATTACGCGTTTTACAGGAACATGAAATAGACAAGGTTGGCGGACGCGCATCTATTCCGGTTGATGTTCGTGTTGTTGCTACAACAAACCGAGACATCAAAAAACGTATCCGAGAAAATCAGTTTCGGGAAGATTTATATTACCGGTTAAATGTCATTCCTTTGAAACTAATTCCACTAAGAGATAGAATTGATGATATCCAGACTCTAGCCGAGCATTTTATCGAAAAACATTCTAAATACCTGAATAAAAACATCTCCAATATAGCCAGCGAAACTGTCGAATTGCTTAAAAAATATAATTGGCCCGGTAATGTGCGAGAACTTGAAAATATAATCGAACGAGCAACTCTCATATGCCAAGAAAATACATTGCTTCCATCTCATCTATTCTTTGATGAAGAAGAAATGCAAACCGATACAACCCAACCTCTCGCCAAATTTAGAGGGACGATATACGATATGGAAAAAGAACTTATTGCCCAAACCCTAGAAGAAGTCAACGGGAATAAAACAAAAGCCGCCGATAGGCTGGGTATTAGCATACGCACTCTTCGTAACAAACTAGCCTCTTACAAAAACCGAGTAGAAAGCTGAGCAAAGCTACATTTTTCTTGATTTGTCAAAGAAATGACATGATTTGGCCTCCCCCACTCTATTTTTCTCTACCCCAGGATATAGTCCAGCCGCACAATCCTTATAACTCATTAAATAATAAGGGTTAATCCACAAAATAATAAAAACTAACCAAACTAGATAGTGGCCTATTTGGTATGGTTATTGCTTTACTAGATACGTATGCAGCGTAATGCTTCTACTAGGGCACAAATTAATCATCTATTTGGAAGGCAAAAGGCAATGGATTTTTTAACATCAATGAAAATAAGTTCATCTGGGTTGAACGTTCAGCGCAAACTTATGGAAACGGTTTCTAGTAATCTCGCCAACATTGAGACCACGCGGACGCCAGAAGGAGGTCCCTACCGGCGTAAAGAACTCGTTGTTACCGCATTGCCATTTGAAGATAATTTTAACGAAATATTAAAATCCGAATTGGGAGAAAATGTTTTGCAGTCGATGATTACAGAAATCATCGAAGACCAAAGTGAACCACGATTGGTATTTAATCCAAACCACCCCGATGCCAATGAAACAGGTTACGTCGCTATGCCTAACGTAGACCTAATGACTGAAATGGTAAATCTAGTGACAAGCACAAGAGGGTTTGAAGCAAATGTCACGGCCATGAACGCAACTAAATCAATGGCTCAACGAGCAATCGAACTTGGAAGATAAAATAATTTAAAAATCTTTAACAAAAAAAGACCATGAATCCAATCCAGACATTTTTTAGCCAACTAAGCGAACGCTTTGCGACTCTATCTCAAGGACAAAAAGTAGCCGCCCTCGTTCTTGCAACAGTAACTATCGGCTCTATTCTTGCGATGTCATTTTGGATTAAAACACCCGACCTTCAATTACTGTATGCAAACCTCAGCGAACAAGACGCCTCAGCCATTGTTGACAATTTAAAATCTCAAAAAATTCCCTACGAGTTGTCCAACCAGGGAAAAACCATTCGTGTCCCAGCAAACCAAGTCCATGAGATTCGGTTAAAAATGGCGAGCGAAGGCCTTCCCGAAGGGAGTGAAGTTGGACTCGAAATATTCGATGAGACGTCATTGGGAATGACTGATTTCATTCAAAAATTAAATTTTCAGCGTGCTCTTCAGGGAGAACTTTCTAGAACTATTAAAACATTAGATGCAGTTGATCATGCCCGTGTACACTTAGTTATTCCAAAACAAACTTTATTCATAAGAGAAAAACCCAAAGGAAAAGCATCTGTCACTATTAAAACCAAGGCTGGAAAATTCCTTAACGAAAGACAGGTGCAAGGAATTGTCCACCTAATTGCTTCTAGTGTTGAAGGAATCACGGCGGACAATGTAGTTGTTGTCGATGTCAAAGGAAATTTGCTTAGCGGGTCTCAAGAAACGAACGCAGGTGCTGCTCGTTCATCTTCTAACTATCAACATAAACGCCGGGTCGAACAAGAACTTGAAAAAAATATCTTAGCCATGCTTGAAGATGCTCTAGGGCAGGGAATGATTATTGCCCGAGTTACAGCCAAATTGGATTTCGAGAAAAACGACCAGACAGAAGAAATTTATGACCCTGATTCANCAGTTATCCGTAGTCAACAAACAGCTTCAGANTCAACTGTCGGCGCCACCCCAACGGGTGGTGTCATAGGTGTTCAAGCGCAATTACCTGCTGGCGAAAATCAAGGCGGAACTGGAACTTCAGGTCAACCTTCCAAAAGAGATAAGAATAACCAAGTTACCAACTACGAAATTAATAAAATTACCCGTGTAGTTTCAAAACCCACCGGTACGATCAGTAAACTTTCTGTGGCAGTAATGATTAATGGAGTAATGGCAGAGAATGATGCTGGAGAGGAAGAATATCAAGCAAGAACCCAGGAGGAGATGGATAAGTATACACAAATTGTGCAATCCGCCGTTGGGTATAATCAGGAACGTGGCGACCAAATCAAAGTGGAAAATATTCAATTCGATCGCAGTGTCGAACTCCAACGGTTAAAAGAACTGGAACGAGAAAAGCAGATTGATCTTGCCTTCCAGGTTGGGAAATATATCCTAGGCCTTATCTTTGTGATACTGTTTTACACACGGGCAATTAAACCCATTATCAATTGGATGACTACCAGTCCAAAAAAGGAAGAGGAAGTTGAAGAAGAAGTAACAACTGACGGAATGACTGATGAACAAAGGAGAGAAGAAGAGGAACTACAACGGCTCGAAGCGGGACTAGCGAGCGCTTCTGAAATGAGAAAATCCGTTACCGATTTCATAGAAAAAGATCCTAAATACACTGCCGGAGTCGTTCGAAAATGGCTGCGTGAAAAGGCTACTACCAAATAATGTTAGATTTTAATAAAATTTCCATCCAGAGGAGATGGCATGGCAACAGCATCAAAAATAAGTAATCTTTCAGGGCCGGAAAAAGCGGCTATTTTACTGATGTCAATAGGCGAGGATAATGCCGGCAACGTGATGTCTAATATGGAAGAACGTGAAATTCAGGCGATTGGTAATTATATGTCAGCATTAGGAGACGTTGACCAAGAAACCATGGATCAGGTCACTAAAGAATTCTACATGGCTACGAGAACAGGAATCGGTGGCATTGGTATCGCTGGAGGGGATTTTCTTAAAGCCGCTCTAATGAAAGCAATGGACCCCGCCAAGGCAACCGAAATACTTAACAATATTTCAACACCAGGGGAGGATCTTAGTGGCGGGATTGAAACACTCCGCATGCTGGAGCCAAAAAATATCGCTGCATTTTTACTGAATGAGCACCCTCAGACAGCTGCAATTGTTTTAGCTCATCTTGACGAGACTGTTGTTGGCCAAGTCATTGCAGAAATCCCTGAAGAGAAACGATCGGAGATCATGCTTCGATTGGCAACGTTAGAGCGTGTTTCACCTAACGTAATCCGAGAACTAGATGTTGCTCTTCAAGGAGAACTGAGACAACAGGGAGCCTCATCTGGAAACAGGCTTGGCGGAGTAGCATTAACAGCCCAGATTATCGGGACTATGGATAAAGATGTTGAAGCTGGAATTATGGCTGAACTGGAAGAATCCAACCCTGAATTGGCACAGGAAATTAATGATCTTCGGTTTGTCTTTGAAGATATCAATAAGATTGATGATCCGGGCATTCAGCTGATTTTGAAAGAAATTGATCAAGCAGGTCTGCCGCTAGCTCTTAAAACGGCAAGTGACGAGCTTAAAGAAAAGCTTTTCTTTAATATGTCAGAACGTGCTTCTGATATGCTGAAAGATGATCTGGAAAACCTCCCCCCCACGAAGCTTGCCGATGTTGAAAAAGAGCAGAAAAAAATCATCGAAGTCTGCAAAAAACTAGAAGGAGAAGGAAAAATTCAAGTTGGAGGAGCAGGAGAAGAACTTGTCTAGACAATTTAAACCTTCATCCACATTCATTGACTTAGATAAGCGCTGAAGGACAAGACAATGATGAAACCCGTCTCTTTGAGTTAAGTGAATTCTTGGGTGCCGAGTCAAACCGAGGCCGAGGCTTTTCCTTCGACTCAGAAAATGCAAGAAATTTTGACCATGACAACATCAATAAAGCCAAGCAAGGAGTCAAGGAATTAATTGGAGACGCAGTTGCCAAAGCAAAATCATTAGCCATTGAAATCAAGGAAAATGCCTATAAGGAAGGACACAAAACTGGATACGAAGAGGGGTTTCAGACGGCATATCAGAAAGGCGAAAATTCTGCGAAAGAAGAATTTGTCCCTCTTTTGCAAACAATAAATTCCCTGGTCCAGGAATTAAGCGAATTCCGGACAATGATGTACCCAAAAGTAGAAAAAGAAATGATTGAAATGATCACCGGACTAACAAAAAAAATCCTCCAACATGAAATCAACACTAACGAGGACAGTGTTAAACAAATGATTCTTCTGGCTATCAATTCTGTGATAGACAAAGAAAACATGACTATCCGCATTCATCCATCAGACAAAGGACATGCGGAGGCATTCTCTCCTGAATTGAAGAATCTATTTAGCGAAATCAAAAATATTACCTTTGAGGAGTACCCCGGGATTGAAAAGGGCGGGTGTATAATTGAAACGAACTTTGGAACGATTGATGCGAGAGTTGATCAACTCGAAAACCAAATTGACAAAATTTTAAAACTTGCCCCAGCTGTGCCTGTTGTCAGCCCTAGCTCTAAGACTCTGTCTAAGGAAACCTCAGAAACTGAAATCAGGTCGGACGGCGAAGCTACTGATAGCCAACCCCCTACTTCAGAAACTGACACCAAGGCAAGTGACGAACCGGCTAATAGTCGAAACGCCTGCTTCAGAAACTGACACCAAGGCAAGCGACGAACCAACTAGTGTCGAAACTCCTACTTCAGAAACTGATACTAAGGCAAGTGACGAACCGGCTAGTGGCGAAACTCCTACTTCGGAAAAACCAACAAAAGATACCCCTGAAAAAGAAGAGTAATTTTTTTCATTTTTTAATGAATCTCAATCATGCAAGAAACCATAGACATTAAAAAATATAGCTCCTTTATAGAAACTAATTCTTTTGTAAAGAAAATCGGTAAGATCAGTCGAATTATTGGACTGATGATCGAGTCAAATGGTCCTGGTGTTGCAATCGGCAGCATTTGTACGATTCATTCAAGAAACAGATCTTCTGTTCAAGCTCAAGTAGTTGGATTTCGAGATAATCAAACATTGCTCATGCCTCTTGGTGATATTTTTGGGATAGAACCAGGTTGCACCATAGAAGTAACTGAAGAACAACCGTCTTTTGGTGTAAGTTCGGAAATGATTGGACGGGTTTTGGATGGAAATGGAAAACCTATTGATGGGAAAGGCCCGATACCTTTAGGAACAGAGTACCCTCTTATGGGAACGCCCTTAAACCCACTTTCCCGACAGCGAAGTAGCAACTCACTCGATGTGGGTGTGAAATCTATAAATGGTCTACTCACGTGTGCCAAAGGTCAGCGTATCGGTATTATGGCTGGTACAGGCGTTGGTAAATCGGTACTACTGGGAATGATAGCTCGCAATACAGAAGCCGAAATTAATGTGATTGCCCTTATTGGAGAGCGCGGAAGAGAGGTCAAGGAGTTCATTGAAGAAAACTTAGGACCAGAGGGCTTGAAACGCTCGATAGTAATTGCAGCCGCATCAGACCAACCCCCCCTCGTTCGTCTCCGAGGAGCTTTTATAGCCACAACAATTGCAGAATATTTCCGTGACCAAGGAAAAGATGTCCTCTTGATGATGGATTCAATCACTCGATTTGCTCTAGCACAAAGAGAGATTGGTCTTTCAGTTGGAGAACCCCCTACGACAAAAGGCTATCCTCCCTCCACATTTTCAATGCTTCCTAAAATCCTAGAACGTGCTGGGACTAGTGAAGGAAATGGAACTATAACCGGACTCTATACCGTCTTAGTAGAGGGTGATGACATTAGTGAACCTGTTTCCGATGCTGTCAGGGCAGTGCTGGATGGACATATTGTTTTGGATAGAGAATTGGCCGCACACAATCATTATCCAGCTATCGATGTCCTTGCTAGCGTAAGTCGCCTGATGATCGATGTCATACCCAAGGAACATTATGATTTATCTATGAAGCTGAAAGATTTTTTAGCTACCTATAATGAGGCAAAAGATCTCATTAATATTGGAGCCTATGCTAAAGGAAGTAATCCAAAGTGGGATATAGCCATTGAAAAAATAGACCGTATAAACGAATTTCTCAAACAGGGAATCATGGAAACCGTTAGCATGGGAGAAAGTTTGAGTATGTTAAAAGAAATTGTGGAGAGTTAAGGTATGAAATTTCGATTTGAAACTCTTTTGAAAGTTCATAAAAATAGAGAGAACCTTTTGCAAAAACAGCTAGGTGATATCCTTGCGCATAAGCAAAAACAACAAAATCGACAAGACCTTTTAAAGGATGCCCGAAAAAATAAAATCAAACAGGTCAACCAACGTATGACTCAAAACACAACTATTGATACTCACTTTCTTTATGATATGTTTTTTAAAGGTAACTTCTTACAAAATAACCGCCAAAAGAAAATAATTTCGGAAATAGATACGCGGGCCGAAACCAAGCGAGAAGAACTGGTTGAAGCGAGTCGAAAAAGGCGAACCATGGAAATTCTCAAAGACCGCGATTTAGAACAACATAGAAACAAGTTAGCAAAAATGGAAACCGAATCAATGGATGAAATTGCCTCAAACCACTGGTCTTTAAACTCATGAACAGGCAACTTAAACTAATAACATTCACCGCCTTATTCCTAGGATTATTAGGAGTTTTTTTCTCTTCTCTAATGCCGAATGATACTTATAACTTTGGCGAAAATGTCGCATACGCCC
>JGI26249J51723_1000516_pt1 | contig 13526 bp, 15 predicted proteins | sample SaaInlV_135m_DNA_FD_51723 | JGI IMG/M metagenome (IMG submission 51723) | reverse complement strand
TTTTGAATGCAATTCTGATATGGGAAGTCAGGGAATGTTTGGTACAAAAATTCAAAAACTGACACAAGACGGTTACTTGGAAATGTATCTAATTCAAAATCAGCAAATAGTATCTCAAGGATCCACTGAAACAAACTTTGGCGAAGTATTCCTCAAGGGTAATTGCATATCTAGTTCTGACCCTACGGCTTCTACCAACCCTGGAATTCCTAGAGGCGGAGGTTGCCTCATTGCAACAGCAACATACGGTAGTGAGATGGCAACTGAAGTCCAACAGTTACGAGAGTTAAGGGACAATCAATTGCTACAAACAGCATCAGGTAAACAATTCATGGGAATGTTTAACGATGTTTACTATTCATTCTCACCAATAATATCTGATTACGAGCGTGAGAATCCCCTATTCAAGGAGGCCGTAAAGCTTGCAATTACTCCGATGATCAGTTCACTATCTCTAATGGATGGTGCAAACTCTGAATCCGAAGTTCTAGGAATTGGACTCTCTGTAATCATGCTAAACCTTGGAATGTATCTTGGTATTCCAGCTGTAGTGATTGTCGGGATTAGAAAGAGAATCTGAAAAAACAACACTAGTTTTGGTTATATTTAATGAATGAAAAAATAATTTATGAACGATAGTAATTTTCCCAACGGCGTTTGCAAGCAATGCCATGAGTCGGTAGTTGTCATGATGCGAAAAAACGATTTGAAAGAGGGAGATATTCGCTATGAATGCAAACAGTGCGGTTACGTTAGTAAAAAAAAGACTAGTGATGATATTTCCACATTTCACCAATAAAATCACATTCTCGACATACATAGATTAGATTCCAATAAAGAGGGGCTTGTTGTCTTTCCCATTGCATTAGTCCAGAACATTTTGTACATGGTTTAGTTGGCGGGTGTATTTTTTTATGCTCCTCGTATTCATCGTGAATCTCAAAGGCTTTGTTGCAAGCTTCACATTTTTCTTTCTTCTTTCCAAGCAATCCCATGATAGTCCCCCAGAGGTCACACTAAAAAAGACATTCAATATCCATTCCCACCTAAAAAATCTATTTTTGATTTGTAAAATCATTCTTAATGGATATGAGGTACACCAGAATCAAAAAAGCACAACGTTGCACTCTAGAAAATATGGAATAGATCCAAAAGTAAAGATATTTTCTTTCTATCGTATTGCGATGCACTACTAGGCTTGGTCTAAAGACTAACAGTTAAGGTCATTTTCATCTTTTGGATCTTCTTCTGTGTGGTTACACCATCTACTTTTTCCACTTTCACCCTCTTGTAACCAATTTTTTTCCATAATTACAGTATGTCATAACTACTAAAAAAAGACACTATGTCCAGAACTCACATATGACAAAATAACACATCTTTTTTTAAAAATTAGTACAATTTAGCACATTTCCCATGCTGGGAAGAGAAATACATCCAATTTTTAACAAAATGTACGGTTCAACACGATATTGATAGGGTATAATTTCAATCGACACTGTGTAATCAAGTAATTTTATTATCNGGATGACTGACTTTGATTTGTAATGAGTGCATACGTTGATCTATTGCAGGAATATCGAGAAAAATTTGATAAAGAAATNTTTCCATTACTGGCATCNCACGAACTAATTCGTAAAAAAACTGGGCTGGTCTATCATTCATTTCAAAAACGAATTGACAGAATAGAATTGCAAAAAAAATCAATTGAAAGCAAAGTATTTCTTCTGAAACAACACATGTCTGACGGAAATAAAGTTGAAGATTTTGATAAATCCACAATGTTTGATTTAATCTGCATGTTTGCTCAGGGGACATTATCATATTTTGAAATATACAAATCATGTTTGAAATTCTCTTTAAATTTTGAAAAAATTGGAATAGTGAAAGAGAATCCAGGGTATAATGAAATGATTGATCATTTAGGGGATTACAAAAATAATGGAATACCGGTGTTTCATAAAGCGGGCCTTAGAACATTTTTCAATGTGGATTTGAGAAATGTTTTAAAAAACGATTCTTGGTGGATAAACAATAATTTTGAATTCACATACGAGGAACCTGATGGGACTGAACTGTCATTGAGCATAGGTGAACTTTATGGTGAATTGGCAAGTATCAATTCGATTGTACTTGGGTTTACGGAAAATCACCAGAAAAATTCTGATAACGAACCACTGGAATAATGTTTTAATTTTAATACCTCAAAATAATTTTTTAATTCATACTCATGAATGAGGCCGTATCAAAAATTGTTAAAATTAGTGGTCCCGGACTGCTATTTGCCAGTACTGCGATAGGTGTGTCACATCTAATTCAATCAACCAGAGCAGGTGCCGATTTTGGATTGATGATAATAGGATTTGTGGTACTGGTCAGCGTGCTAAAATATCCGTTTTTTGAATATGGCTCCAGATATGCAAATTCAACTCAAACCAGCATAATTGACGGTTACAAAAAATTGGGAACACCAATCCTAGTTTTGTATTTGATAATTACGGTATGCTCAATGTTTTTTGTAACTGGCGCTGTTGGATTTGTAGCTGCTGGATTTTTTGAGAATTTATTTAATTTAGAATTTTTAGGAGAATGGTCAATCATACTGTTGTTCCTTTCATGTGTGTTGATTTTGTCAATAGGCAGATTCAATCTACTGGATAACCTGATCAAAATTATCGTAACTGTCCTGGTAGTATCCACGGTACTGGCATTTTTACTTACTGTGATTAACGGACCGGTAGAACCTGTAGAAGATTTCATTCCAAAAGAACTGTGGACAACTACGGGAATTTTCTTTTTACTTGCATTGATGGGTTGGATGCCCACTGCAATTGATTTGTCAAGTTGGAATAGTTTGTGGACATTAGAGAAGATGAAACAATCAAAGTACAAACCAAAATTGAAAGAAACCCTATTGGAGTTTAGAATTTCTTATTTGCTAACAGGTATTTTGGCAATAATGTTTGTCACATTAGGAACTTTCATCTTTTATGGATCAGGTGAAGAGCTGCCCAACAACAATTCCCAGTTTGCCCATGTCATCGTCACGATGTATTCCAGCGTGATGGGGAATTGGAGCTACATTGTAATCGCTGCATCTGCATTTACTGTGATGTTTGGAACCATTCTTGCTGTATTTGATGGATATTCCAGGGCCCTCAACCGGACCGTAGAGTTGCTATTTAGAAAAAACAATACAGAGCAGGTTAAAAGTTCACGAAAATTGTATGCTGTTTTTCTCATGATTTTAGCCTCAGGATCACTGGTAACNGTGCTTCAATTCGGGGATAATCTGAAGGAGTTAATTGATTTTGCAACAATACTTTCATTTGTCATAGCCCCTGTCATAGCAATTTTCAATTATAGGCTGGTAACTGGAAAATATTTGGAAAAATCTCATCAGCCTGCAATATGGCTAAAAATTCTGAGCATTTCTGGAATAGTATTCTTGTCTGGATTTGCAGTGTATTTTATTTTATTGAAATTTATTTTTACCGCCCCNTTCTGATGCTAAAATTAACCTGATTAGAAAGTCATTCTAAAAGGCATTCTGGCAAATATCACCTCTACTGATCTTTCGTTGTCCTCACTTGTTGAGTGTACTAATTTTGCAAATTGGTTTAACTCTTTGATTGTATTTGCAATGAGTTTNGAATAATCATCTTTCAGCATATCGTAGTCCATGGTTTCTCTAGTCCACATTAAATTTTGAGTGATTACGATAACGGGATCAAACAACATAATCCATCTTTCCAATTTTTTAGTAGGTTTTGGATATTTCCCCTTACCGAAAGTTTTCTGTTTGTAGAATAGTTTGCTCTTGTCAATTTTTACCCATTCATCGTTTATTTTTTTAAATTTTGTATCGAGTAAGGACTTGACAAATTTGATTCCCTCAAGCAGATACATGTCAGTTTTTAGATCCCCTCCGATATGCGTTTGGTAGTATAGCGGTTGGCGGTGTTCGTTTTGGAATTTGATGAAAAATCCCAGTTCGACGTAATAATCCAAATCCTCTCTCACTTTATTTTTTCTTCTAGCGCCTTTGATTCCAAGTTCTACAAATTTATTGTATATTGTTTGAAACTTGACTCCGTCATTATCCATGTTTTTAATTTGAACTTCAGGAATTTGATCACGGTAATACTGCAATGGAATTATTGATTTCACAGTGTACGATTGTGGCCAACTGTTTTAAACTTTAGATGATGAGAGTGTATCAAAATTGATACTGTTTTGACATAGTTTGTACATTAAATTATGACTGTTCAGGCAAATGGGATGCACGGGGATCATTCGTGCTTAAATGTAAATTTTGTAAGGTAAGTTATCCGTATGAAGTAGTATGTCATCAGAGATTAGAAGACGTAATTCTAACAATCAGTAAGAATTGATGCCTCTTTCCCTGATGTCTGAATCTGATGGTGATTATTCGTAAAAATGCTTATCTGAATCCAATTCATGAGTTTGTGTTATGGGTTTGTTTGGTTTTGGTAAATCTAATGAAGAAAAGGCATCTCATTTACATCATAAAGGAGTTAATCTTAGCAAAAAGGAAAAATTTGAAGAGGCCCTTGAGTGTTATGATGAAGCAATTANCATAGAACCTGAAGTTTGGGATTTTTGGTTCAGTAAAGGTTCTGCATTATCTGAACTGGGGAGATTCGAACAAGCCCTTGAGTGTTATGATGAAGCAACTGTTTTGGACTCTTGGAAAACACGTTGGGAGGCATGGTTTTGTAAGGGCCAGGTATTATCTCACCTCGGAAGATATGAAGAAACCCTTGAGTGTTTTGATGAAGCAATTAGTATAGACGGTACAAATCATGAGTTTTGGACTTGGAAAAGTTTTGCATTAAAGAAATTAGGAAGGCATGAAGAAGCAGAACAGTGTTTTGCTAAAGTCAAAGTAGCAGAAGAAAGGGAATAGATTATCTCAAAGAATTGTCAATGTAACAAAAGTGTCCCGTACACTTCAAAGATCATTCTCGTAGTTGATCTTGTCTATCGTCCCATTCATCTGCTTCTTTTTGTGACATTGTAGTGAACGGTTCACTGCTAGCTGAATCAATTACCATTTTGAATTGAATTTTTGAATTGGTGCAAACTAATCCATAGTTAATTTTTTTCTTAAAAAGTCCCATTATTCCAGAATGGCGTTTGTGTGTCAATACCATCACTTTTCCATACTGTTTCCAACGTCTAACTTTGGTCTCATCGCCTGTCTTTTCAATGCAAGTTTCCTTGCCAAGTATTTCAAGAACTGCTACCTTGACATTTCTTTCACATTTTTGACAGTAAAACAGGCGGTTCACGTTGAGTAATGTTAGAGATTAGACGGTTTAATGTTTCTCAGATACCAATCATTACCCCATGACCTAGACAATAACATCAGATCCATTNCATGCAGTAGGCAACTGTCTCATACGGTTTTTGTAACTAACNTGTACTACGGTCTATTCCATCCATAATGTGCATATAATGGATTCAAATTTTAGAAATGTATGCCGTTTGTGAAAGAAGGTGATGAATCAAATCCTAAAATTTTATCATTGTATAAAGAAATCAACGATGAATTAAAAATTGGCAAAATACCAAATATTTTAAAAACAACTAGTATTGATCCACAGATTGCCAGATGGTTTTGGGACGGGGTAAAGATCATCTTACTTCGGGAATCATCCATTCCAAGAATACTGAAAGAGTCTATTGCACTGGTAGTTTCAAATGCAAATTCGTGTGAGTATTGTACAAAAGCTCATGGAACGTTATTACAATTGATGGGTTTTACAGAAGAAAAAATCATTGATCTTAAAGGTAATTTTGAAAGTTTTTCAGACAAGGAAAAATCTGCATTAAACTATGCATTGAAAATTAATGATTCTGCAAATAAAATCACGTCCGATGATCATAAAATTTTAAAAGATTCNGGATATGANGATAAACAAGTTGTGGAAATTACCGCAGTTGTTGCGGCATTTAATTGGGCAAATGTAATCGCAGATGCATTAGGTACTGAAATAGAAAATACTGATTGNTAAATTATTAGGATAAATTTTGATCTGCTAATCAATTTTTTCATTGTTTTTTTTATTTATGGAAATTTTAAAATAGAAATCAAGCCAAGATTACAAAGGAACATGAAAAGAAAGGGGATTTGAACCGAACTGGAATTCATGTTAATCTAGGCACAAATTTTCTATAACCAAAATTACCCATAAAATCAATTTTTTCATTGTTTTTTTTATTTATGGAAATTTGTCAAATCATAGTATTGCCATGGGTAATGCTGGGCTGCGATAATTCAAACTAACGCATCTTTCGGGATTATTGCTCCTACCTTGTGGCTCAAGCCATNATATAGACGATAAATTACGCACAGACGATATTGAAACATCTCGTTATTTCTAAATTTTAAAACAACAAGAAAAGATGGGAAAACATTGAACGTGAATGAGTCCTAACATGAATCGTCTTCCTTAATCATCATTCTACGACGCAGAGATGATGATTTCTTGTTAGTTCTCTTAAGAACAAATAATATTTAACAATGATCACGCCAATTCTATTTTTTTAACTTTGTAGGTTTTGATTTAATGGGGTTATTGATTCTTCAAACGCCAAAGGATTGAGATTTATTTTTACATTTGGGACACGCTAATCCATTTGTTTGTGTTCCACATTTTTTGCAGGTTATGTTCATACCCACTATGTCCTGAGATGGGGTCTTGGTTGCCTTAATTATCAAAACTGCCACCACCAGAATCCCCACTACAATTGCAATTAGTATTAGAACCATCCAATACATAACTGAAAACATGCATAAAGGGATTTAGAAAAACAGCCAAAACAGATTCAACATAATTACCGGTTCTTGCTCTATTTTGATACCCAAAACCAAGATCAGGTCATTTTACGCCTACATTTTTTAGGAAGATTGATAGATTAACTGTAGAGAAGTATAGAGAATGGTTACCGTTGAAGAAATTGAAAATGTTTCAAAATTAATGAAAATAGACATAGATGATCACAGCGAGTATTTGGATAAAGTAAAAAAAATGATCAGTTATTTTGACATTCTAGATTCTGCAGGTGTCGAGTCTGAAGAAATATCCATGCCTGAAATTTCAATTGAGAGTTTAAGAAAAGATGAATTTATCCCATTTGAAGGTAAGTTGATTGAAAAAATGAATCACTACAAAGGAACCTATGTGCACGCCCCAAAGATGTCATGATGAATCTAAAAATTTCTGCCCTTGAATTTGTCGAAGAAGCAAAAAACGGAAATATTTCCGTAGAGGATTTTATTGGAAAAACCCTTGAAAGAATTGACAGCGTAGAGGATAAGCTGCATGCACTTCTATCAATTAATGACAAGGCACTGGATCAAGCTCGTGAATTAGATAAGAAAATTAAATCAGGCGAAGATGTCGGAGCTTGTTTCGGAATGCCAATTTCAATCAAAGACAACATGTGCATCAAAAATACTAAAACCACATGTGCATCAAAAATGCTTGAAAACTTTATTGCACCCTATGATGCAACTGTAATTTCTAAATTAAAAAAACAAGATGCAATTTTTATCGGAAAGGCAAACATGGACGAATTTGCAATGGGACTAACCACTGAATTTAGTGCATACGGACCAAGCAAGAATCCTTGGAATACAGAATACGTTCCAGGAGGGTCCTCAGGCGGAAGTGCAGTGTCCGTTAGTTCATTTGAATGCGTTGCATCGTTAGGATCAGATACAGGAGGATCCATTAGAAACCCCGCAAGTTTTTGTTCAACTGTGGGATACAAACCGACGTATGGTTTAATCAGCAGATACGGATTAATCTCATATGCAAACAGTATTGAGCAAATAGGACCTCTAACCAGAACTGTAAAGGATTCCGCATTCATGCTAAATCTCATTGCAGGTATTGATCCTAATGACGACACTACTGTAAACAACAACAATGAGGACTATCTGGCAAATATTGATTCTGGAATTGAAGGCAAAAAAATTGGAATAATTACAGATATGATGGGAGACGGTATTGATCCGGAAGTACTGACGGCTACAAAAGAGGCCATTTCAAAACTGGAAGGACTTGGAGCCGTTTGCGAGGAGGTCTCGCTTGAAATGGTAAAATACTCTGTTGCAGCATACTATACAATTACAGCTACTGAGGCCGGAAGTAACCTTGCAAGATACGATAATCTAAGATACGGTTATGATTTTCCAGTTGAGGGGTATGAGTTTAATTCATACATTTCAAAAGCACGAAGGAATTTCGGTCCGGAGGTGACAAGAAGAATGATAATCGGAGGGTTCGTACCATCCGCAGGTCATGCCGGAAAATATTTCCTGAAAGCTATGAAAGTCAAAACTAAACTGACAAAAGAAATCAACGAGGCGTTTAAGAAATTTGATCTTTTGATTGCACCAACTGTGCCAGTGTTGCCATTTAAAATTGGTGAAAAAATAGATGATCCTGTATCTCTGTTTCTAATTGACATCAATACGGTTACTGCAAATCTTACGGGGAAACCGGCAATATCAATTCCGTTTAAAATTGTAAATGGCCTTCCAATCGGAATTCAACTTATGGCAAATTCCATGAATGACAAATTGCTATTACAAGCTGCGCATGCATTAGAGAAAACAGTTACACTTCCAGAGGTTACGATATGACAAAAATAGGTTTAGAAATTCACTGTCAATTAACAAACTTGCAAAGTAAACTATTTTGCTCATGCAAGGCAAACTATAGGGAATTCGGACCCAATGAAAACATCTGTCCTGTTTGTGCCGGAATACCTGGCAGCTTACCGCGATTAAACCAAGAAGCTGTAAAAAAGGCAACGATGATTGCAATGGCATTAAACTGCTCAACTCCGGAAAAAATTGCATTTTTTAGAAAAAATTATTTTTATCCGGATTTGCCCAAAAATTTTCAAATTACTCAATTAAACATCTACGGGGATACCAGTGTAGGTGGAACGGGTACAATATCCATAGGGGACAAAAAAATTAGAATTACCAGGATTCAGCTAGAGGAAGATCCTGGAAGAATAATTTATGAAGGCAGTTCTTCTAAAAATCAAATCACGCTAGTTGACTATAATCGTGCAGGTACGCCTTTAGTGGAAATTGTAACTGAGCCTGATTTTGAAACACCTAGAGAAGTTCGTGATTTTCTCAATATTTTATCGGATTTGCTCAAAAATCTAGGCGTGGCCGACCCAAGTTTAGAGGGAGCAATGAGGGCAGATGCAAATGTATCAGTACACGGGGGAAATAAAGTTGAAATTAAAAACATCGGATCATTTCATGATTTAGAAAAAGCATCACATTTTGAAATAACAAGACAAGAGAGTCTGCACGACAGAGACATCCCAATAGCTCAAGAGACACGTCATTGGGACGACAGGAGAAAGATCACAGTGTCTTCACGTTCAAAAGAAGAAGATTTGGATTATCGCTATTTTCTTGAAGGCGACATCCCATGGGTAAAAATCAATCCCGAGATTCGAGAGGAACTGAAATTAAAAATGCCTGAAAGTATTAGTTCTAAGAAAGAGCGATACATATCAAAATACAACATATCAGCACAAGTTGCAGATGTTTTGTCGTCAGATAAATTCTATTCAGATTTATTTGAAGATGCACATACGGAACTGAATGCAAAGGAAGTTGCCAACATCATCACTACAGAACTAATGGGTTTGGAAGATACCAGAGAAAAACGTGAAACGTCAAAACTTACCGCAGTTCATTTAAAAGAATTAGCAGATGCAATTCAAACAGGTACTGTGTCTAGAAATTCATCTAAAAATGCATTGCATGAAATTTTAAAAACAGGAAAAACAGTATCTGCGGTAATTTCTGAATTGGATTTAGGAAATGTTTCAGATGAAACAGAATTATTAAAAATTGTGGAAAAAATAATTTCCGACGAACCGCAAGCAGTGGAACAAGCAAAATCCAATATTCAAACCATCAACTACCTAGTAGGAAAAGTAATGCAAGCAACTAAGGGAAAGGCAGATCCAACTTTAACGCTGAATTTGTTGAAAAAACAGATAGGCATATGATGTTTGATTTATCTTTGGAAGATGTTGAATTTATCAAAATTCTTGCCACGTCAGACTCTACCATCTTGCAAGCAGGCATGAATGATGCAACTAAACAGCGATTAGACGACCGCGTAGGCATGATTTTAAGAGAATACTATAAAGAAAATACTCGAAATACGGGCACCCAGTGGACTGAACAATTAATGAAATTCGGAATTACGGAAGATGATGGTAAGGCAGCTATTGCATGTGCAAGACGTCTTGGAATAGATATTTCATAAATTAAAAAAGCGAACAAGCCCAGGGCAGAATCCCGTTTGGTTTCCTTTAGAGTGATGAAACTCAGGGGGTAATGGTGGACTTGTTCCTAATGACAATGCTAGGGGATTATGGTAATTAAGTATGAATTTTTTTTGTGCAAAAATTGCAAACAGCGATGAAATTCTTGCAGCTAAAAATATAATTCTTACAAGGTTTTATCCGAATTGCGTTATTTGATCTAAGGTGAATTTTTAAATTAACTTCTATTTCTTTGAAAGAAAAAAATTAATAATTCTAATGATAGTGTATTTTATTATCTTTGAGTGTCTTATCCAGAGGCGCAGTAATAATTCTGTCTGATCCTTTGCATTGATTTTTTCCCTTGTAATGTTTGTGGATTTTAATTTTAGCCATCATTATGCTATCTATTCCATAACTTCCATGATGATCTGTTATCTCTTGACTGACAATATGACATGCTTTAGAAACATTGCACCACTTGCACATAATGCTCATTGTTTTCTTGTCTGCCATGAATTTTCTGCAAGAATTATGAACTTAAGTTTAGTGGAAAAATTCTAAACTGAATTAAAAGAGTAACAAGTAACGATTAAAATTATTTTGTTCTTTTTCTAATTTGCTGAACTACCATTGGCAAAAAGGCCCCCACGTCTGAAACAATTCCTAGTGCTTGCCATGTACCCCTATCCATTAATTTAGTAACAGTTGGCTGACTGATATCCACAACAATCACCTTGACAGCAGCTGGTAGCATATTTCCAGTTGCAATAGAATGAAGCATTGTTGAAATCATTATCACCATGTCTGCACCTTTTACAACCTTTTTGTACTGTCTTTGAGCTTCTGCAACGTCGGTAATTACGTCAGGTAGCGGTCCGTCATCTCTAATTGATCCTGCCAGTACAAACGGAATTTTGTTCTTCACACACTCGTACATTATGCCTTTTGTTAATTTTTTATTTTTAACCATATTTGCAATGGATCCTGCTTTGAATACGGCATTAATGGTGTCCATGTGATTTCGATGTCCGTGGTAAGCTAAAGTTCCATCTCTAACATTCATACCCAAAGACGTTCCAAGTGTCGCGTATTCTATATCGTGTACGGCCAGTGCATTTCCGGCCAATAATCCGTCAACATACCCTAATCTAATTAATTCAGATATCGAATCATCCGCACCAGTATGTACAATTGCAGGACCTCCAACAATAACGATTTTTCCCCCTTTCTTTTTGGTATTGAATATGTCGTCAGCTACTTGTTTTGCAATATGTTGAGTTGGTCTTTCACTAGAGCTTGAACTTCCCATAAATTCAAAAACATTAACTCCTTCACGTGGACGTTCTGGAGGAGTTATCTTGACACCGTCCTCACCAACAATAATCTGATCATCCTTTTTTACATCCCTAACAGGAATGCAATACGCTTTGTTTCCTTTTACTACAATACATTTATCCATCATCATGTTTTCAACTGAAATCCATTTTCCCTTGAGAAAAATCTGTGTCTGGTTATTTGTCGTGCTGTAAAAATTATCAGGCATTACAAAATTTTTTGGTGATTTTTTTAATTTAACTTCCTTTTGAGTTTTGGATATAGCTCCTTCTCTGTAAATTGTTTTTAATATTTCATCCAGATGTAATTGATCATTACCTGTAACGGATAATCTGGCATAAGAGTGATCTTTCTTTTTACTACCGATGTCTATCTCTTCAACATTAAACTCACCCTTTAAATCCATAATTTTATCAAAAATTTTAGTTAGAATTGATGAATCTATCAGATGACCGCTAACTTCGATTTCCTGTGAAAATTTACTCATTTTCATACTTACACATTATCATAACTAAAGGTTTTGTGTCAAATTTTTTAACGAAACCAAGGCACAGATTACATTTTAGGCTTGATTTTGTTTCATCCAACAGAAAAAGAAACTACAAGGAGTTATAATGAACGATGGTAAAAAAATGAAATAGAAATGACTAAGAAATTACCTCAAGGACATAATATTGGTGGCGGAAATAGACAGAAAAGACGTCAAGCCTACAAATTAGAGAAAAAAAATTCTGAATAAATCAACTTTGTGATCATTTGAATTGTTTTTCATTCCCACAACTTATTCTGATTTTAAAAAATTCTTCTTTTAATTCCAACAATCACTACAGCTGGAACTCCAAGATACATTCCAAGGTTTAGTGCAATAACGGATAGTCCAATTTCCAATACTTCAGATTCAGAGTTAGCATTCTCCATTAGTGATAGAGATGAAACCATGGGGGTGATTGCAAGCTTTACTGCCTCCTTGAAGTACGGGTGTTCTCTTTCCATGTCTGCAATTGCTGGTGAGAATGAATAGTAAATGTCGTTGAATGTTGTCATGAATGCAGTTCCAGATTCTGTTTGTAGCAGTTGGTTATCCCTTAGTTCTCTGAGTTGCTGAACTTGTGGTGCCATCTCACTACCGTATGTCGCAGTCGCAATTAGACAGCCGCCGCCTTCTTCAGAACCGCCTTCCGCCAGTATGTGAGATTCTTCTTTGGTTTGGGTTGCTCCGTCATCAGGCAATGTAACAGGTTCATTAATTGTAAATGATTCTTGTACACAAACATCATATTCAGGTGCGCAAACTTTCAGAGTCCAAGTTCCATAAACTAAATTATTAGCAGAACTAATTTTATTGTCCACAATGTATGCGGGCTTTCCTGTATCTACACCACCAGGATAATTTCCAGGAGAACCGTCAGGTTTTGTAGTTTGAAATGTAATCTCGGTAGATGCAGGGGCGTCTCCAGTTACGCGGTATCTAGTATAATCTGCGTCTTCATAAATTTCTAAACTGTTAATTGTTAATTGAGTTACTGCAAATGTTATTGGAACCATTACACCAATCATAGCAACTGCCACTATTGCAATAATGAATGAAGATTTCAATATTAACATCAAATGTGTCAGCTATTTATGAAATTGTTTCTGCTTTTAAAAAAGAGATTCTAGTTTACGTTACGAAAGGATAGGGCGGAGTGAGTTTTTTGTATAATATCTAAGCTAAACTATACCCACAACCATTACAGAATTTAGACTGGAAGTATTACCTTGCCTTCAAATTTTTGAATGTTGTCTTTTTCAAATATTTTTTCCAACTTTTCTTTTTGTAGTTGCGTTACACCCTGAACTATTGT
>JGI26249J51723_1000501_pt1 | contig 13680 bp, 14 predicted proteins | sample SaaInlV_135m_DNA_FD_51723 | JGI IMG/M metagenome (IMG submission 51723) | reverse complement strand
TCAACTGCAGAGACACTACCCGGGGTATCTCCCCATAATATAACAATTGGATTAGATTACGCCCCCGCATCAAACTCTAGAGCTTTGCTAACGCAAAACTATCGGAGCGAATCTCTTCACTTGGAAGACTTTGCAGATAATGGCCAAATGAAAAACAGCGCCTACACATCTACTGATATTTCATACACCCATATTCACAAAACTGAGTCAACGAATGCTCTATTCAAGCAAGCTGAGTTAACCTTAAGAGTAGAAAACCTCTTTGAACAATCTAACGGACTTTGGCTAAGAGATGATGTGATCTACCCGACGAAGTTATTGACAGAATTGAGAATTTTTCAGGACTCGGGTGCTCTGTCTTTTGTGATGGGAAATTCCTTCCTGGGTTATCCGACCACAATATAACACTTGGAATAAACTACAAACCAACATCAAAGTCTAGAATTGTACTAGTTCAAAGCTACCGCAGCGAAGCCTATGCCCTGGAGGACTTTTCGAATAGTTTCCAACAGAAAAATAATGCCTACACTTCCACTGACGTGTCATACAGTTACGCCCATAAGGCCGATGCAAGAAAATCATTATTCAATTGGTGGCCAAGCGGTCCCCGTCAAGTCGAGTTCATTGTAAAAGCGGAAAATCTCTTTGAACAGAGTAACGGGCTCTGGTTACGTGACGATGTGGTCTATCCAACTAAATTCACCAGAAACGTGAGCCTTGGAGCTAAATTTAACTTTTAGTAAACAAACAAAAACATGGCGAAAGGTTTAAATATATTTAAAGTAACCTGTAGAAAATTTCAAGTTTTTCACCTGACCGCTCTATTTGTTTTCTCAATATATTCTATAGATGGACACGCCGCATCGCAGCGTGTCATCTCCACCTCTCCAGCAATAACTGAAATTCTTTTTGCATTAGGCGCCGGTGATAGAGTCGTTGGAGTAACCGATTACTGCAGTTTTCCTAAAAAAGCCTGTCTTCTTCCAAGTATAGGTGGACCATTAAACCCAAGTACTGAAACATGGATTTCCTTAAAACCTGATCTAATAATCATTCAAGAAGACAGCATAGTAATTAACAAACATGCAACTATTCTCAAGATACCAATTCTAAAAGTTTCAGTAAATAATCTAGAGAATATTTTAACGTCCATCCAAGCTATTGCGAAAACGATGCAAGTCTCTAAAAGAGGCAATCAACTAGTCGATAAAATAAATTCAGAAATCAAACAATACCGAACTCGTTTAAGGAAACTTAAACCTCGTCAAGTATTAATGCTATTAAGTGATACCAATGATCCGAGCCGCGATCTGTACGCTGTTGGAAGAAATACATTTCTCAATGAACTTTTATCTATTGCTGGTGGAGAAAATATCCTTCCCGACACAATGGCAACATATCCAAAAATCTCCAAAGAATTTATTATTGCTAAATCCCCTGAAATAATAATAGAGATTGGGCCAAAATCTAACCTATCGAGTGATGGAATCTTAGATCGGAAAAAGACCTGGGGGAAATACCCAACTTTAAATGCTGTTAAAAATAATAGATTATATTTTATTGGGGCTGATTATATTTTAATCCCTGGGCCACGCTTGATAAATATTTTGGATGACTTGACTCGAAATATTCACCCCGAGTTACTCTCAGGCTCACTAAGCATAGAAAACAAATTAACCGACCAATGAATACATCTATTCTTAGAACTCAAGAGATTAGTTTTTCTTATGATCAAGAAACTGTCCTTCGTTCTATTTCAATAAATATCAAATCACAAGAATTTATTGGTGTTATAGGCCCCAATGGATCTGGCAAGTCAACTCTTCTAAAGCTACTAGGTGGTGTGCTTAAACCGGATTCGGGTCAAATATTTTTTAAAGGAAAAAACTATATAGACTACCAACGAAAGCAATTAGCACAATCTATCACGTGGGTGCCACAGGAACACCCAATGGTATTTCCATTTAAGGTTTCAGAAATAGTTCTTATGGGGCGTCACCCTTATCTATCCGCATTCACTTTTGAAGGCGAAGATGACATTGAAATCGCCCGTAGCGCGATGAAGCAGACTCAAACTCTTCAATTTGCCGAGCGAGGCTTCAATGAAATTAGCGGTGGTGAAAAACAAAGGGTCGTGATCGCTGGGGCCATTGCGCAGGAACCTGAATTAATGATTCTTGATGAGCCTACCTCCGCACTTGACATTAAATATCAGATTCAGATTCTAAATATTCTCAAGACGTTAAATGAAAACAAAAAAACGACAGTTATTCTTGCTATGCATGATCTACATTTAGCTGCAAAATATTGCACCCGACTTATTCTTCTTGAAGAAGGAAAAGTATTTAAAGACGGAAAAACTGAGGAGGTTTTACAAAAAGAGCATATTGAAAAAGTTTACGGATTAAAGGTTCACTTAATCCATGATCAGAGCGGAAACATCATGATTTCACCAGACACGTTATGCCCACAATGAGCATTAATTTAACAAATCGCAAACAATATATTGGAGTCATGTTTTTATTTTTTTTATTGTTCCTTATAACTATAGCTATTACTCCATTGATTGGATCAGTACAAATTGACTTAGGAAAAGCTTTATCAAAAGATCTAACATTTAACGATAACGTTGATGCGAATATATTATTTTTAGCCCGCATCCCGAGAATAATTTTAGCCGCACTAACCGGAGCCTCTCTTTCAGTTGCAGGTGTCGTATTCCAATCACTCCTGCGCAATGACCTAGCAGCTCCTTTTACTTTAGGTGTGTCAAGTGGAGCGGCTTTGGGAGCAGTCATAGCAATGAGCATTGGATTGCCTCATTCGATAACAGGAATTCCAACTGTTCCGACTGCTGCATTCCTTGGTGCTTTGGGTTCAATTACTCTAGTTTTTTCTTTAGCAAGAACTCGCACTGGAGAGTTCCCCACACCTGTACTTTTACTTGCAGGTGTAACTGCAAATTTCTTTTTTGCGGCCTTGGTCATGTTGATTCATTACTTATCAGATTTCACACAATCTTTTAGAATCGTCCGATGGCTAATGGGTGGCTTGGATATTACAAGCTATAAAACGCTTATATCTATCTCCCCTATGATTTTTATTGGGTTTGGAGTACTCATGGTTTTTAGCCGAGATCTTAATGTTATAAGCACTGGAATTCAATCAGCTATAAGCCGAGGCGTAGAGGTTGTTAAAGTTCAAAAGATAGGATTCATAATGGCCTCTCTCTTAACCGGAGCAGTAGTTGCTTTGAGTGGGCCGATCGGATTCGTAGGTTTGATCGTACCGCACATCGTGCGTTTAATGGTTGGACCCGATCTAAGAATTTTATTACCAGCGTCCATGTTTTTTGGAGCGAGCTTTCTTATCATGTGTGACACGTTAGCACGAACCATTATAGCCCCGACCGAAATTCCTGTCGGCATTATTACTGCCATGCTCGGTGGACCTTTTTTTGTTTGGCTATTAAAACGACCAAAAAGGTAGAGAGAGAATTAATAATGAAAAAATCAGCTAAAAGTGACCCAAAAAAAAGAAAGGGACTCATTATCGTTAATACCGGTGAAGGGAAAGGGAAGTCCACCGCAAGTTTTGGCCTAGCACTTCGCGCTGCTGGCAACAGGATGAATGTCTTTATCATGCAATTCATGAAAGGACCTTGGAAAGCTGGCGAGCGAAAGGCACTAAAGGCACTATCGGAATATATCGAGTATGAAGCTATGGGAGATGGATTCACATGGGATACGGAAAACCCTGAACAAGACAAAAAAACTGCACGCAATGCCTTCGATATTGCTAAAGAAAAATTGATGAGCGAAAAGTACCAGATGGTCATCCTTGATGAAATCAATTATGTCTTAGAATATAAGTTTTTCCCTCTAGAAGAATTTCTAGAAACATTAAAAAACAAACCCAAAGAAGTACATGTAGTCTGCACGGGACGAAATGCCAATAAAAAATTAATTGAAATTGCAGACTTGGTGACTGAAATGAAGCTTATAAAACATCCATACGATGATCAGGGGATCCCTGCGCAAAAAGGAATAGAGTTTTAATGAACGTTTCCACTAAAAACCTGAGTAGTAATCAATTGAAAAAAACATTTTTATTTTCAGCATTGTTGCATGCTGCAGGTTTTTATATCTTATCCGGTATCTCATTTAATCAAATAATAAGATCTCCTGAGATAGTTCCGATTAAAGTTACGACCCACATCGAGAAAACAGGAATACAAGCCGTGAATGTGAAACATATAACTCAGCAGAGCCCTAGACAATCAACCCATTCACCTAAACCAGCTTTCGCTCACGTCGAGAAAAAATGGTTACAAGCCGCAAATGTAAAACATGTAACTCAGCAGAAGCAGAGACAATCAACCCATGCACCTAAATTAACTCCCACTACTCTCAATGAAGTTTTTGATTCAAAACCAACCCAAATCCACACAAGCAACAGCCGAACACAGTCAAGTAAGAGCATATTCCAAGCGAAACACCATAAAGACATAGGTCAATTAACATTAGCCTTAAGCAAAAGCCCCTCCCCTTCTCTAATAGAACATCAAAGACTTATTGCCAAAGAAGTTTCAATGGCTATGCCAAGGCCAATCCATAAAAACTCATCTTCAAATCAAAACAAAATCACTTCTAACACTCCTACTAAAGTTATAGAGGTCTTGTCAAAGTCAACCTTACAAATCCATCCTCCAATACATAATAGTTCGAAGGTTCAAGTTAATNATCCAAAGCATTTTAATTCTGTTCCGTTATATCAACAAAGTGTAAAGATAAAGAGTAGACGTTTTATTCCTAATGTAAGGAATGTCTCCCTTGCTCATGGTTTCACCGAAGAATCTTTGGATTCACCGCAAAGTACCACTAGGGTAAAAACCAAACCGCCTTCAACCAATTTTTCCTCATTAGATCTAGGAGAACTACATCGAGGNTTTCATGGAAAAATTTGGCAGAGNGTAGCAAAAGCAAAATACTACCCGAGNATGGCTCGNAAAAGAGGGTTTGAAGGAAAACCCATAGTCGCTTTCACGCTTGGGAAAAAAGGAGATCTTGTTGACTTAAAAATAATTAAAGCTTCTAACTATGATTTACTCAATGAAGCGGCCCTAGAAACTATCAGGCGTGGAATCCCCTATCCGCCTATCCCCGAGCCCCTTGGTAAAAATTCTATTTCATTCAACCTTCCAATTTCATATGTTCTGGAGTGACAATGATATCTTTCAAGGTTAAATTCACATTAATACTCATCTACTTTCTATCTGGAGTCTGCCCATCCTATGGCGAAGTATTGCAAATAGACAATAATTTTGATGGGAAGATGGATCAGTGGCACCACATGTCAAACAATAATAAAATTTTAAAAATTGAATATGACAATAATGGAGATGGGAAAATAGATCAGACGGACATTTATGAAAAAAACAAAACTCCCATTCGTGCAGAAGTAGACCGCAATTTTGATGGCAACACGGATCAAATTCAATATTATCGAATTGATGGTTCTCTCAAAAAAATTGAAAAAGACACGGAATTCTCAGGAAANATNAACCGAAAAGAGATCTTCAATATTAACGGCCTTTTAACAAACATTGAAATAGATAGTAATGGTGATGAGAAAATGGACGGGTGGCAAAACTTTAATGATCAAGGTAAAGTAACGTACGCTGAATACGACACGAAACATAATGGGAAGGCAGACCGGTGGGAGATTTTCGACTCAAATGAAACGATCAAAGTAGCTAAATTTGATACTAACGAAGATGATAAACCAGACCAGTTTCAATACTTCTACCCATCAGGCACTCTAAAAAAAATCGAATTCGACACAAATTTAAACGGGCAGATTGACCGATGGGAATTTTATAACGAAGATCAAAAACTTGATCGCGTTGAACTGGACAGGAATCACGATGGCAAACCAGATCTAATCAAACGTAAATAGTTTTATTTAATTATGACACAGTTTCAAACTTACATATTCTTGGTGGCAGTAATGCTGATTGCTCTAACTTCTTGTACTCCTAAACCTACAATAAGTGTCCCCGCAGAATTTGAGTCTGGGCAAAATCATTTCCACAGAGTATGCGCTAATTGTCACGGAGCCGATGCACTTGGAAAGCAAACAAGAGCTCCTGGACTTATCGATCCAGAGTACCTCTTTGAAAATTTTTCTGATGAGGAAATGTATAAACAGATAGTTGAAGGTTCTGATAAAATGCCTCCCCAGCGAAACAAATTATCAGACCCCGAAGTCGCCGAAATCATCAATTATATTCGTTATTCCCAAAGCTCTGCTAACCTTATTGCTGGTGAAGACGAGTCAGATGACGATGAAGATGAATAAACATATCGTCTTTATTATAGACATTGACAGGCAAAGCCTTTTTGGCTAGATTAATCCGCTTTTAGTATGTTTTTTACCACTCGATACCAACCAGTTTATTGGAGCAAGTAAATATGCCCGGCAAGAAAGATTATATTCAAAAATTATTTGCAGAACGTCTTGGAGGAAATACCTTTGGCAAAGACACCAAGATCTATAAATTCGAAAAAATAAAACGCGCTAAACGTGCAGCAATGGAAGCAAACCCCANAAAAGAACTTTTTGATCTGGGTGTTGGTGAACCCGATGAAATGGCTTTNCCAGAAGTAATCAAAACACTTCAACTAGAAGCCGAAAAACCTGAAAACAGAGGCTACACAGATAATGGCATTCAGGAGTTTAAAGATGCCGCAGTAAAATATATGGAAAATGTCTTTGGCGTTCAAGGGTTAGATTCAAGCAAGCATGTAAATCACACTATCGGTTCAAAGCCGGCTCTTGCCATGCTCCCTTCTATCTTCATCAATCCAGGAGACATTACCTTAATAACAGTTCCGGGGTACCCCGTGATGGGAACCCACACTCAATATCTTGGTGGCGAGGTAGTGCAACTGCCCCTAACAAAAGAAAATATTTTTTTACCTGACCTTAAATCAATAACAGAAGACGTTGCCAAGCGGGCCAAACTTCTCTACATCAACTATCCCAACAATCCAACGGGTGCAAACGCNACTCGTTCATTTTATGAAGAGGTAGTCGAATTCGCTAAAAAAAATGACGTGGTAGTGATACAAGACGCTGCTTATGCCGCGCTTAATTTTGATGAGAAATTAACAAGTTTTCTATCCGTCCCAGGAGCCATGGATGTAGGGGTTGAACTTCACTCTCTGTCAAAGTCCTATAACATGACCGGATGGAGAATCGCTTTTGTGGTTGGTAATGAATTAATAGTGAAGGGTGTTGCCCATGTAAAAGATAACATTGACTCCGGACAGTTTGCTGCCATACAAAAAGCCGCGGTCTACGCCCTGGAACACCCAGAAATCACTAAAGCAATCCTTAATAAATATCGTCGCAGGTTGAGCAACCTTGTAGAAGCTCTAAACTCTGCTGGGTTTGATGCGCATATGTCTGGAGGATCATTTTTTCTCTATGTAGAAGCTCCCAAAGGAATAAAGGGAGGGAAACGTTTTAAAACAGGAGAAGAATTTTCCCAATATCTCATCAAAGAAATGATGATCTCCACCGTCCCATGGGACGATGTCGGACACTTTACTCGATTTTCTGCAACCTTTGCTGCCAAGGGGGTCCAAGAGGAGATACGAATTATCAATGAAATCAAAAGTAGATTATCATCTGTTGAGTTTGAGTTTTAAATGGGCAACCATGGGGAAGTTATAAATTTAAAAATAAAGATGATAAGCTTGTTCAAACTTTAAAATACATTTGGGAACCTCTCCCTTTATTCCTCAAGCATTCTATCAAATGGCTCACATCACTGCCTATATTGGGATAGGATCCAACCTTGGTATTCCGGAAGAAAATTGCACAAACGCTATTGAAAAAATATCTAGTATCAAAGATATAAAAATTATTTCCAAGTCGTCTTTTTACCAAACCGAACCAATCGGGGGAGTTCAGCAAGGTTGGTTTATCAACGCTGCAATTGAAATTGAAACTGATCTATCCCCAGAAAACCTGCTGTCTGTTTTACTAAACTTAGAATTGGCAATGGGAAGGATTAGGAAAGAGAAATGGGGTCCGCGCCTGATTGACCTTGACCTGTTACTTTATAGCAACCTCGTCCTAGAAAAAAAAGGCCTCACCCTACCCCACCCTGAAATTCAAAATCGAAAGTTCGTTTTAATTCCCATGAGTGAGATTGCAGGAAATGTCATCCACCCTACCCTTAAAAAAACTATCAAAACTCTTCTTCAAGAGTCATCGGATGTAACTATTGTCAAAAAAACAAAAAAATCTAATCCAATCCATCGAGATCAATCGTTTCCACAGAATTCAAAGCACTCGACATGAGTTCTTCCCATGGATAAAGTCGCTCGTCAGCTTCCAAATATTTTATCTTGCAGCTTGTACCTGGGTGGTCAGGCATAAAAACGGAGCAACAGTCCGGCTGAGGCTCTATACTAATTTCATAAGTTCCTATTTGTTTGGCATGTGTAATAATTTCTTGTTTATTCATTCCGATCAAAGGCCGTAAAACACTCATTGGGACAACGCAAGACACCGCCATTAGATTCTTTAAAGTTTGAGAAGCGACTTGCCCTACCGATTCACCAGTGACTAATCCTTGATAATTTTTCAATTCTGCCAAAGCATGTGAGATTCGATACATCATTCTACGGTACAGTACTACTCGATTTGAATCAGTACAGTGATCTCGTATTGCCACCTGGATATCTTGGAATGGAACAACATATAGTTTTCCACCACCCTGAAATCGATTAAGGATATGTGCCAAGCGAACAACTTTATCGTACCCTCCTCGACCAAGAAAGGTACGATTATCAAAAAAAATACTGTGGACTCGACAACCACGATTAATTAGCTTAAATGTCGACACGGGACTATCGATTCCCCCTGAAAGCAAACTGAGCACCTGACCGGAACTACCAACTGGAAGACCACTAAGTCCTGATACCCGGTTGTCAAAAACTATTGTCTCTTGGGGACCAATCTCAATTTCCAAAACAAATTCGGCTCGTTTGATATCAACGGAAAGCCCTTTACTGGAAAGAACTCCCATAATCCTGGACCCAACCTCAAAATCAACTTCTCTAGAGGTAAAAGGAAAAGCCTTATTTGACCGCCGGGTCCTTACGCAAAATTTAAGCTTTCCTTGTGCTTGAAGTTTCTCATGAATTAAACTGACACCCAGTTCAGCCATTGTCTCAAAATCTGGCTCCATCGAATTCCCTATACTAATAGATGCTATTCCAGGAATTTGTGTTAGACGTAAAGTACATTTTTCAGCATCAGTCAAATCAACACGACCGAGGATACGACCATGTATTTTATCTATTTTGATATTTTTAATATCTCTTAGGGCATACCGAATATTGCTGACAAGCTGGTTCTCGAAATGCCTTCGATTTCTGCCTTTGAGCCCAATCTCGTCATAGCGAATAAGAAGAGTTTTTGTTTTCATCAATTCCTGGAATATTTATCTTTAAAGGTTGGAAACAAAGCCTGATAGGCTACAGAGAATTCTTTGAGCAATAAGTCGACGTCTTCAATGGTATTATTCCCAGAAAAAGATACTCGCAAACTACAGCGCGCCTGCTCTTCAGACAAACCTATNCCAGTTAAAATTTTNGAAGGTTTTTTTGAACTTGCGCTACAAGCACTTCCCAATCCAACAAAGATGTTTTTTTCTTCCAGGTGATGCAAAAGAACTTCTCCTTCTACAGGCGCAAAACTGAAATTAACAATAGATGGAGATTGTTTTTGTAAGTCATCGATAACGAGCGAATTAAAACGAATATTTAGTTCGGGAAGTTGTTCATNNAGCTCGCATAGGCCTTGAACCAATCTATTGTGAAGGAAATTAAAGTGATCTTGCATTTCATCAATTCGCTCAACAGCAAGTACTATTGCTCTTGCCATCGCACGAATNAGNGGAACAGGAAGAGTTCCTGACCGGACACCATCCTGCTGTCGACCACCATGAATACTTGGGGNAATCNCTAGTTTTGAGTCATAAACCAAAAGACCGATACCTTTCGGCCCATGAATTTTGTGACCTGACAAAGAATAAGCAGCNAGGCCAGACCACACCTTAGATGGAANTCTCATGCTACTTACAGCCTGCACTCCATCCATAAACAATCTAGTATCAGGTGAATTTACATGTAATGCNTCAAAAACCAAGACGGGATCATTCACCGTTCCNAGTTCATTATTGACGTGAGAAAGACACAAAAGTCGAGATTGACTTTTAGATAAGGCGGAGGCCTGNTTAAGATCTAACCGGCCTTCAGTTTGGTATTCGAGCAAGCTAAGAGGCTTGTTGCCAAGCGAACCAAGATATGCCAGTGGCTCAAGTATACTGGGATGTTCCAGTCCAAGGTAAGCAACTTTTTTACCTGAAAGACAAAACCCCTTAATAAAAAGGTTGTTTGCCTCAGTGCCACCACTGGTAAAAACTATTTTATGTGAAGAGGGAATATTTAAAGCAGTAATAATATCCTGTTTTGCTCGTTCTACTTTTTTCTTTGCATCAAGCCCAATAGAGTAAATGGTTCCAGGGTTGGCAAAATCAGACTCCATTGACTCCTTCAAAACATCCATTACCTTCGGAGAAATGGCNGTGGTTGCAGCGTTATCAAGATATATCATGTTTTAAATGCAANCCGAAGTAGAGTGTCAACCTTGATACGGATCCATAAGGTCTTGCTCAATATTTAATTGATCTAGAATTCTAGCCACAACAAAATCTACCAGATCCTCGAAAGTTTTTTGCCCTGAATAAAACCCAGGTGACGCGGGTAGTATATGAGCGCCTGCTTGGTCAAGAGCCAAAAGATTTTTCAAATGAATAGTGCTNAAAGGAGTTTCTCTCGGCACAATAATTAGTTTACGTTTTTCTTTCANGATCACATCAGCTGCTCTTTCTACCATTGTCGTAGAAACACCTGAAGCAATCCTTCCTACTGTCCCCATACTNGCGGGAACAATCACCATCCCATCAGTGTGAAACGAACCACTTGCGATACAAGAGTTGATTTTTGAATTTTTATAGAGAGTTACATTATCNCCAGAAAAATAAGAAGTTTTTAAANTCAACTCAAGATTAAGTAGTTCAATNCCTCGTTCAGATATCACAACATGTAATTCTGAGTGACCTTTAAGGACATCAAATAATCGTTTTGCATAGCAGGCACCGCTGGCCCCTGTGATTGCAAGTATCAACCGTTTCATTTTACAACTCTATTAACTGGTGGACGTCTTCACATAATTGAGCATGAATACCTTCAATTGACCCACTACTTTTTATTCTTTTTATATTAGTTCCCTGAAACGAATCAAATATTTTCTGGACCTGCTTGAGGTACTCCAGCTTCTCGAACGAGCTGTGTGACTCACGGGAACTTTCAATTCTCGCTAAGCATTCTTCAGGGGGCGCTGTAAATATATAAGCTCTATCAGGTATCGGTGCAAAAATTTCATTTTCACGAAGAATACTTTCTGGATCCAACCCCAGTGCACCTTGATAAGCAGCCGTCGAATAATAGTACCTATCCAGAAGAACAACTTTATTCGCTCTCAATGAAGGAATTATGTTGTTTTTAACATCTTCCCGTCTATCTTCAATGAACCAGGAAAGCTCTTCTTCCCGAGTCACGTCACCTCTACCAACGGTTAGTATCTTTCTTATTTTCTGCCCCCAGACACCATCCGTTGGTTCCCTGAAGCGAGAAACAGGAATTCCTGTTTTATTCAAATACACTTCCATTTCCTTACACTGAGTGCTCTTGCCAGTACCATCTATTCCCTCAAAAACAATCAGCCAACCACGACCCGACACAAATCTTCTCCAGAAAAATAGTTTTAAGGAGGCAATACTACATTATTTTTATTAGATAATGTGTGCTTTTTAATAAGTGGGAGATAAGTAAACCTAGGACACGATGGGTGACTTACGAGGGGGGCGTTTTACAAGTGCTTGCCATTCTATTTATCTGTTCGACATCTGGGTTCATGATACTCAATTTACTCAGACACCCATTGGTATTTAAAAAAAGATCTCCTTTTTGATTTACACGAAAAACTTTATCACTTTTTTTATGCTGTATATCGGCTCTGAATTTATGACTGCGCGCCTCAATGACCGTAAGTTTTACGTCTTTAAGAAATTTTCCTATGGCCTTCTCTGCTAAATCTTGATCACATGCTTTATCAATTCCAACCTCACTCCATAAAGCGGTACAACTTATCTGTAACTTATTCAAAGCCGCCAAGGATACCATGTATGTTTTAGCTACAGCCTTTGCCTGATTCGACAGCCGAGTCTTATATAACCCTCCAACTATAGCTAATGCTATGAGTATTCGAATGATCCATGTTTTAAAGGGAAATTCACTTTTCTTGGCGCCCTGAGAAGGGGCCTTTTTTTTCTTTTTTTTCTTTTTTTTCTTTTTTTTCTTTTTTTCAGGACTATCCAGAGATTCGTCGTCTNATCGAACCTTCTTTTTTTTCTTTTTTTTAGGACTATCNAGAGACTCGTCGCCTGATCGAATCTTCTTTTTTTTCTTTTTTTTAAGAGGATTGGAAGGGTCGTCTTTTGATCGGATCTTTTTATCTGATTTTTCCTCTGCCACCTGTCATTCCTCTCTCACAACAAAACTGTAAAGCTTACTTGTTTTAAAAAAAAACTGTTCAAACATTTTAACCACAAACCAAGACACAACTAATAAAGGTAAACAATTCTAACAAAAAAATTTACATGTTGATAAAAAAAAGGTGCGCAGTCTAAACCCTACCTCTATGAAATAGACTCACTGAATTTACTAGCTATTCCTTCCATTTTGCATTGATTGCCAGCGAACCCATTCTAATTCCTCCCATTCGAAGACTTGTTAAAAGATCCAGCGACGGAATAAAGAATATTCCACGAGAAACGGGTGGATNAGGCACTTCGTCAGCATAATCTGATAGTTGCTCTGGATTCTTACTAAATGTGTTGGTGTATACACCTGACTGTGAGTCCACTCGATATGGAAATTTATGCTGTGGAAGATCACANGAGCANTTGCCNNCCGAATTAAATTTCTGNGTTAACACAAAGCTNCTTTGCACCGTATCTAGGTTCCCGGAACTATCGANCAGAACTTTTTCTTTTTCATTAGCGATATCAGAATGAGNGCCACCCTCTAAAACCAGTTCTTCAATAAGATTGCCACTCGGGCCGAACAGTTCTTTGATTTTATCGGCAAGAATTCGGTTAAATTCCTCTTTTGCAGAAGAAAAACAAAAAAACATGTCGCCCTCAGTGGCGGGTACTTCTACACCGCCTATCTCCGTTTCATCCAGGGAGTGGAAACCACCGCGAACAGGAGCATCGGGCGTAATCAAAATCCATACCATGGGACCAAATCCAACCACCGCACTAACTTCACTTCCCTTCGTCTTTTTTTTGGGCCGGTCGTTAAAAAATTCGGCCTCTAACCCACATGCCATGCCAGGAGTCTGCGCCCCAATTCGAACTACATTCATGGCAATGAGTGGCAAACTGTCAAAATTATATATTTGTACCAGCGTGTGTTTTTTTGGAGGTATTAAAACGCCATGTTGAGCTTGCAATGGGAGTTCCTTTAGATAGGG
>JGI26249J51723_1000492_pt1 | contig 13802 bp, 20 predicted proteins | sample SaaInlV_135m_DNA_FD_51723 | JGI IMG/M metagenome (IMG submission 51723) | reverse complement strand
ACTACATCACCATTACGAACAATGGTAGATTTTCCTTCCATTGCAGAAGAATCAGAACCATTGACAGCAATCAAAATATTTTCAAAATCTAAATCAGAAGTATCCCTAGGTTTTAATTTTAATAATAACTCAAGTAAATCTCGAATAGGAATATCGGATTCATCAATTTTTAATTGATCAGAATTAAAAGATTTTTTTGCGCCACCAAGAAATTTTACAACAATCATAACTGTATACCTAACTTAGAAATGAATATTTAATTAATTATTCAGTTTTCTCATCTACAGAGGGGGTTGAAGATGCAATTGTTTCAACCTCTTCATTGGTGAGAGTAATTTCATCACCAGATTCATCAATTTCTCCAGACTCGGTTATGTCTAATGCGACTTCTTGCTCTTCAACATTAGAATTATTCATACCACTACGATCGTGTTTAATTTTATCTTCACGAATTTGTTTTTTAATAAATCTTGTAATATAACCAGCAACCTTATTCTTTAGACCCTTAGAGCGGACAATAGCGATTTCATTTAGCGCCTTTTTATTTTCAACGAAATCTTCACCGAATTTAGATTTATTTGCATCTAATACTTCAAAAGAAATACGTTTTATCCTATCCACGCATGAATTAACGAAGGGGGTATTTTATAGTTATATTCCAAGAAAACGTTTTGTATTAGATTCTAACAAAAATGCCATTTCATCAAATGTTTTTTCAAGAATTTTTGAGGCACAGAATATAACACTAGGGATGAAACTAACCTGTCCAGATTTCATTTCAAAACATCTAGAAAATCTAACAGGCCCATCAGTTTCGACAAGAATTTTTGAAGGGTCAGCTTTAGATAACAAAGTTTGTTTATCATTGGCGTAAATCATTACAGGTCCAAAAGATACAAAAAAATCCAGATCCATGGCTTTTTGAAGTTGTTTTTTACTACCGTCAAACCAGTGCAATAAAGCATTTTTAGTATTATAGGAAGTCATAATTTCAAAAACATCATCAAGACTTTTTCGTGAATGAATGGATACTGGTTTATGCAATTTTTCTGCAGATGAAAGTAATGATTCAAAAACTTTGACTTGCCTTTTATCGTCATCTTTATTTTTTACATATGTAGGATCTAATCCAATTTCACCTATTCCAGAAACATTATTTTGGTTTAATTCTATTAAGTCAGTAATTTTTTCAAGATCATCATTTGCAAATTCAGGATGAATTCCAATGAAAGGTAAAACAAGATCACTTTGTTGTGATAGAGACAGAGTTTCTAAAGAATTTTACATCCGTTGAAACACAACATGCTTTAATTTTAAGAAATTCCATTTGTTTTAAAATTAAATTGATTTCAGGAAGATATACAGGATCAGAGAGATGTATGTGAGAATCAAAAAGCCAAGTCATTTTCTAATTAATTCTGAATATAGTCTGTATAAATCGATTCCTTAGTAACATTTTTTCACTCATCAAGTTTTTTCACATAAAATAGATTAGAAATTATGAAATCATCAGAATTAGGATTATCAGCAATGTATAGGATTTTAAAAAAAGCAGGAGCAAATAGAGTCAGTGATGAATCAGCAGACGAGTTAAGAAGAACAATAGAAGAAATTGCAGAAGAAATTGCAAAAAGTGCAGTAGACTTGGTTTCTCAAACAAAGCCAAAACGAGTAACCATAATGGGCGAAGATGTAAAAAATTCGTGGTTGCAAAAAGAAAAAGAATCCAACATGGATCGTTTTAAAGCAATTTAAGAAATTTCATAATTGGACATAGAGGTTTCAAACAAGGCGTAGCAAATCCTAAAGAGTTTAATTGTTCAATTCATGTTTTTCAAAATGGTACTCTGGCAGAACGGTTATGCGTGAGCCTGCAAAGCTTATACAAGGGGGTTCGACTCCCTCGGGTACCTTTACTCAACAACGACCTGAGCTTTCATCCAGGGATGCAGCGTACAAAAATAATCATAAACACCATACTCGTCAAAAGATAATGTGTAGGACTCGTACGGATCTAAATGACCACTATCAAAAAGTCCGCTAGGCTCAGGATAAAATCCAGAAGTAACACTGTGAAAAGAGGAATCTTCATTCAACCATGTTATAGAATCTCCTTTTTCTGCAACAATATTGGATGGGATATAACAAATATCTTCAACATCACACCCTGGACGAGATACTTTCATTGGTATTACAACATCAGGTGGAATGATAAAATCATTTTGCAGATTACCAATTACTTCGGAGTTGTGGTCTTCAGAATTAAGACCAGATAAAGATAAGCCAATTACGGAGATAGATATTCCCAAAATTATTGTTAGAGTAATTATTTTTTTAATCAATTTATTTCACAGTCATCAAAGAGGTATTACACAATTACCTAATCTTCTAAATATATAATGCATTACAAAAATCAATGTCGCAGAATTCAAGTGGTCTATTAGAATACATACCAGGTTCACAAAANTTACTAATACAAAAAAATTCTAGNCCACCGCTAGAAGGATTTGCAGAAAATATCAGAGATAATATTCACGAGTATGCAGAGGATTCAAAGAATGAGGTTGAAAAAGGAAAAAATTTTCTTCAATGGATTTTAACAAGGGTTTTTGAGGCTACAGAAGACGACGCAGCAGANGCAATTGTAGACGGAGCAAATGATCTAGGAATAGACGCATATCTTCCAGTAGATTTTTCAGATAATACAGTCAGGNTATTTCAATCAAANTACGGCACATCTCATTCATTAGAAGCAATTGCCAAATTCAAAGAAGATGCAAAAAGATTACTTTCAAAAGACGTAACAAAAATGAGACCAGAGTTAGCTCAACTAGTTACAAAAATTAAAGAAAAAAATCTAAAAATAAAATGCTGTTATGTTACGGATCAAAAAGTAGACTATCAAGATGAATTAGTAGAGATTATAGATGAAGAAAAGATAATTCAAAANTTATGGGATAGAATTAAAAAACCAGCAGCAGGAAAAAAATCATCTATAAAGTTAGAAAGAATGCTCAGACACGAAAACACCATACTAGGTATTTTAAAACTACGAGAATTAACAGAGTTTGTAAGTAAAAACAAAGAGTATGTTTTTGAATCAAACATTAGACAGTGGATGCAATTTAAAACTACAGTGAACAAGGGATTACGAGAAACATTACAAACGAATCCAGCAAAGTTCTTTTTTTATAATAACGGAATTACAATAGTGGTTAGTGATTTTACTGATCTGGGAGAAAACATGATTGAACTTTTTGCACCACAGATTGTAAATGGTGCACAAACGTCAAATTCAATTTTAGATCATTCAAAAAGAACAAAAAACATGGACGGTTCAATGACGGTTACAATAATTAAAGCAGATGACGAACAAGAACAAAACAACATTACAAAGTATAGAAATTCTCAAAATTCAGTAAGAGGAAAAGACTTAGTGTCATTGATGGACTTCCACAAGTCAATTAAATCGCAATTAAAAAACTGCGGNTATTTTTATGAAATTCAAGCAGGTTCATTTGATACAAAATCAAAATCAAAACAATCAGAATACAACGGAGATACAGCGTATAACAATTATCTTCCAGACAATCATAAAAAAGTCATCGTTGCTAAGGATGCAATCCAATCACTTGTAGCTGGAATTGAACAAAGACCTACAGAAGCATATAGTTCGCCATCACAATTTCTTCCAAGAGGTAGCAAATATGATCAGATTTTCAATGATAATCTCAAAGATGATTACAGAATAATACTATACCCATATCTTGTAAAAGAATTTGCAAAAAAATCACTAAAGTATGGAAAGCAAGGAGGACACAAAACAAAAAGATATGCAACGTTATTTTTTGTAGCAGTTTATTTCAGAATACTGCATAAGAAAATCTTAGAATCAAAAGGAGACTTCAAATTAGACATTAGAAAATTAGAGCCAATTTTTCATAGCTTTAAACTTAACAATAGAATTTTAAAAATTACAGATGTAATCGTCACTAAATTTTTAGAGGACACCGTAGTTGATGATGAAATTGAATTAGCAAATACAAAGCATAATTTTTTCTCCCAATATGTTTGGAATGATTCAATGCTTCGAGTAATAGATAAGAAAATCAGGCAGGAAGAGGACGAAATTATGTCATTAAAAAAGTTAGCAAGTAGTTTGTTTTAATTTAAAAGGCAGTAGTCTAACCAAGTAAAAATCTTGCAGGAGGTTTACATTGGTTAAACTATCTACCTAATTTTATCACAATTAAGTATTATTTAACATAATTTTCCTAATGATTATTAATTCAATTGTTTTTTATATTGATAAAAAATAGAAAAGATGCTTTGGGATTGAAAGAAAAATGTTCAATTTGTAACGGAAAAATTGAATTACGTTACAAACCAATGAAAGAATGGAATATCGAAGGAACCATATGCGGAGCATGTTATTCAAAACAAGTTCATACGTACTATCCAGGTGAACATATCAGAGTAAATTTAGATTTAAATTAATTATTTTACTTTCGAATATTTATTTACGCTAAAACAATTCCATGCAAGAGCATCATCCTTGACATTCTTTTCTTCTAAAAATTTGATATCAGTAATTGTTTTCTTTCTTTTTAAAAGATTCACCTGAAAACTGGAAAATTCCTTGCAGCTACAATCATTGAATAAACAAACATCGTCATCACCCTCATCATGATCTTGAGATTCATGACCGCAAGTACACAAAGCACCTTTTTTCACATCATCAAGAGATTTTTTTGCATATACACCCAACCTAAGATACGCTTCACCCCCATGACCTTTTTTAAATCTCTCATAGTGTTCAGATTTTGGTAATATTTTAAAAAAAGCTAAATTACTATCAGGTTTTTGGGAATCAGCACCCATTATGAACCAGTAATCATCATCCATCTCTACAAATCTAATTTTAATTGACGAGTCCAACCACCAATGGATAGTGTCATGCCAAAGAGAGACAGATTGTTTTCTATCAGTAATTAGTGGAACAACATTCATTCTAAGATCATAGTATCGATATGCAACACCTACAAAGTCATCAAACCAAGGAATTGGAGATTGAGAAGACACTGTACCAAAATATAGCTGAATCTTATTTATTTGAACTGGATTTACTCTAATACCCTTATATCTGAGTTTGAAACTATACACGACATGGTAGTTTATAGAACAAGCATGCAAATTGTTGCAGATCTATTGACAGTTACCCAATTATCAGGTCAAGAAGGTATCAAAACTACATCACTTTTAACAAAGGCAAACCTATCACATTCAAGATTATCCAAATTTTTGAGTAATTTGACAGGAGCAGGTCTGATAAACAAAATTGAATATGACGGAAGAAATACTTTTGTCATTACTTCTAAAGGAAGACAGTACTTGGAATCATACGTTAATTTTTCAAGTATTGCAGAATCATTTGGATTAGAACTTTAGATTTTATTTTTTAGATCTTTTTCGTTTTGCATTAGCTTTTTCTCTTTCTTTCTTATCCTTATAGCCACCATAGAAAAGAATTAGAATCATACCAGCTATAGAACCATAAAACAGTACAAGAATAGGAGGATCACGGAATTCTCCAGTCGTTGGGGAAACAAATGCAATAGGAATTCCAACAACCATAAAAATTAAAAGAACTGTAAGATACTTATCCACGCATTACCTATTTTACAAAACCATATATCTTTTTGATTCTAGAGAAGAAAATAGAAAGCTATGGCAAAAATTTTAGAGATGATAGGATTAGTACTTGTATCAGTTATGATTTTAGGGTTTGTTGGAGCATTAGAGGCATTTGGCATAGAAAGTGGATTAACTCCACTCTTTTGGGGATGTGCAGGTGGAACTTTAATTATAATCATGTATAGAAAAAGAAAAAGAAAGCAAGCAGGGCTAGAATAAAAAGAATTTATTAAAAAAATTATGAAATGGCAAATTATTGATCAACCAACAGATCTATAAAGGACAATGAGAAAGTAAAAGGATCATGACAGAACAAACAAAACAATGGTGGATAGGCTTAGGCAAAGAATTAGAAAAAGACATTGAAACTGTTGTCGAATAAAACTACAAGAAATTTCTAAATAATTTTAAAAATACAAAGTAAGAGCCTTGAACGGGATCTGAACCCGCGACCTACTGATTACGAATCAGGTGCTCTACCAGGCTGAGCTACCAAGGCACGTTTGAATAAATCCATCAGAGTTAATAAAAAGCCTTACAGAATTTGGGTAATTGAAAAAGACAATATCAGGAATTAGAGGAATATTTGGAAAAGATCTTAATCTAAAAGAAGTGATAGAATTTTCTAATAATTTTTCATCGTTAATTAAATCAAAAAAATGTGTAATTGGAAGAGATACAAGACCATCAGGAATAATGATACAAGAAACAATCAGTGCAATCCTAATGAAAAATGGAATAGATGTTTTTGATTTAGGGATGGTACCAACTCCAGTAATATTCAGAGAGTCAAGAAAATACGGTGCAGGAATTGTGGTTTCGTCATCACATAATCCAATAGAATGGAATGGAATGAAATTCATTTTGGATGGAAGGGGGATTAATGAAAAAGAACTTCCTCAAATAACAAATCATCAAGAAATGTTGAAGTCAAAAATAGGTGAAATTAAAGAAATAAAATCAACGTACATAGAAGATGCAAGAAAAATTATAGGCAACATAGAAAATACACCTAAAATTGTAATAGATAACGGGGGAGGAGCTGCAAAAGATTTTGCACTGAATTTATTAAAAAATATTGGATGTGATGTAGAAATCATAAATCAAGAACTTTTAGATTGTTCAAGAGGACCAGATCCCACATCAGATGAGTTAACAGAACTAATCAGCATGTCAAATAACAAAGAAATTGGATTTGCGTTTGATCTAGATGGAGATCGCTTAGTAGTTGTAAGAAAAGGAAAAAAACTAAGTCCAGATATAACATTAGGTTTAGGAATTGCAAAATCATTAGAATTAGGATACAAAAAATTTGTTTTAAGTATGGACACAAGCGTATCAATTGAAAAATTTATCAAAGAAAAAGGGGGAACAAGTGTAAGATCAAAAGTAGGAGAAGCAAACGTCATAGAGGAAATGTTGAAAAATAATTCGGAAGCTGGCGGGGAAGGTAGTAGTGGAGGATTTATTTTACCAGAATTCAATTACTGCAGGGAAGGTATTCTGACAAGTGGTTTAATCGCATCTATGTTAGAAAATAAAATATTTCTAGAAATTTTAAACTATATGAAAAAATATGTTCAAATTAGAGAGAAAATTGAAATGGATTCAAATCATCACGATAAAGTAATTGAACATATAAAAAATAATTTAATAAAAAAATATTCAAAAATAATCACACTAGACGGAATTAAAGCAATCATAGATGAAAACACATGGGTTTTGATCAGAAAATCAAATACAGAAGACATCATAAGAATTTCAGCAGAATCAGATAATGAAGAGAAGTGTAAAATTATAATTAATAACATAAAAGAAATGGTAAAAGAAGGATATGGCAAAACTAAGTGAAGATCAAATAATTAAAATTTTTCAAACAAAGTTAGGAAATAAAAAATTTATTTCAGAAGATGTAGAGACATTTACCTTAGGAAAAACCAAGATTGTTGCAAAAATAGACACGATGGTAGAAAGTACAGACATCCCCAAAAAAATGAAATTATCAGATGCTGCAAGAAAAAGTGTGATTGCTTGTGTAAGTGATTTTGCGGCAAAAGGAGTAAAACCAGAATACGGGATTATTTCGATAAACTTACCAAAAACAATCTCACGTGTAAAAATTGAGAATATTGTAAATGGGTTTAAAAAAGCATGTAAGGAATACGGAATTTCAATAATTGGAGGGGATACAAATGAAGGTAAAGAAATTGTCTTTAATGTATGCATTTTTGGAAATTCAAACAGCATAGTTACTCGAAAAGGATCAAAGAAAGGTGATTTGGTATTTGTGACAGGTCCGTTCGGATACACATCCATAGGACTAAACATATTGATAAAAAAGAAAAAAGAAAAAAGTAAGTTTGTTGAAAAATCTATCAAATCAGTAATAAATCCAAAACCAAAACTTAGTTTTGGCTTAAAAAATAAAAAATATTTTTCATCGTCAATGGATTCCAGTGATGGGTTATCCACCACATTAAATGAAATGGCAAAACAAAGTGGAAAAAAATTTATCGTTAACAACATACCTTCAAACAAAGATTTAGAAGATTACGCAAAGAAAAGAAATTTGAATCTGAATTCCATAATATTTAACGGAGGCGAAGAATACGAATTCATATTTACAATACCTGTGAAATATAGAAAAAATATAATTAAAAATGCAAAATTATTAAAAACTCCAATTATAGAAATTGGCTACGTTACAGCAGGTAAAGGAGTTTTTTTAAAAAATGCTGATAAAAATATCATTGTAAAAGATTTAGGTTGGAAACATTTTAAATAATTATTCCCCGTAAGAGAAATCTCTCTCGACATTATTTACAATATTAAAAATAGATTCAGCAGGTAAAACAGAAACGCATTCTTTCATCCATAAATCATCAATATACAATAGTCTTTTCATGTCGTTTTCAAGAAGTTCATCAGGATTAGAAGTAGGGTAAAGCGTATGGATTTTGTATCCCTCGTTAGCAATTTCTTGGCATTTTTTTTCCACTGGAGATAAAATTAGATTGTTGATCGGAACTAAAGATTGGATTAATACAGAACCCAATAATGCCGTAGCAACAGCAACTACAATTGCCAATAAAATAATTGAAGCCATCAAAATTATTCAGTAAATTGAAGTATATCAATAATGAAGAATTTTAATCCAAGTGACCAAATTAAAATAATTTTAAAAAATCAATGTTTTTTAAGCCCTTTAAGATCTGGTATGCATTGTCAGAGATTGAAGCCCAAGTTGAAGCACCAGTAGAGGAAACAGAGGCAGTAGTAGAGGATCAAGAAACAGAGGCAGTAGTAGACACAAAAAATCAACCAGAAACCAAAAAAGAAGGCCCAGAGAAATGGGGAATTGCACATATTTTCAGTACTTTCAATAACACAATTATTCACATGACAGACCTTACAGGTGCTGAAACAGTTTCCATCAGTTCTGGNGGAATTCATGTTACTGCAGATAGATACGAATCATCACCATTNGCTGCAATGAAAGCTGCAAATTCAGTAGTAGAAGCTACAAGAGTAAAAGGATTCACAGGATTTCACATTAGAGTTCGTGCAGTTGGAGGAGTTGGTTCAAGAGTTCCAGGACCAGGTGCACAAGCAGCAATCAGAGCATTAGCAAGAGGCGGATTTAAAATTGGAAGAATCGACGACGTCACACCTATCCCTCATGATACCACTAGAAAGAAAGGTGGAAAAAGAGGAAGAAGAGTCTAGTTAACTGGATTTATTTTCACATTACAACCTCGTGCAACAAAGTAATCACTCATGAATTTGGTAAATTTTCCCGCATCGTCATTTAATTGATATCTTACAAGAATGTCGGAAAATTTTTCAGAAATACTAATTTGAAAATTAGATTTAAATTCTAATTTGAAAAAAGTCCAACCAAATTTTGAGGATGGTTCACTAAAGGTATAGCCTGCATAACAGTTCAAAAGACTCTCCATATGAGAAAGGTGTTTTTTTATGCAGAGTAAGTCATCAAGATAATTTTTAGTTCCAATNTCTAAAGTAATGTTCATTATGCATCATCATCTTCATCAGATGCATTGCTAAGCTTGTCAGTTAAAGATACAAATTTTCCATCTTGTTGAATGTTAATTTTTGTATCCATCCTTACACTTAATCCAATTGAACGAAATAATCCCAACAGCTTTCCACCATCAAGAATATCAGTAATCTCACCGTTGGTAATTAATTCATGTAATTTATCAATTACAGTTTTAGTTTCATTTGGGAATTGAGATTCAGCATTTGTTAAAACTTCCAAGCCCCTAAATCCTAGTTGTTTAATCAATACATCTCTAGGGTTAACAATTTTTTCTTTAGTTGGTTCGACGGTATCTTCAGCAGTTTCTCGTGAAGAAATATTTTTTTGCATTTCAGCTAAACGCTTAGCTTGTAATCTTTGAAGTTCAGAATCATCTTCACTCAACCTTTAATCACTCCTATAGGCACTAATTTTGCAACTTTGCTAGCAATTCCCAAATTATGTGAAACATTAACTACAGCGTCAACATCCTTGTAAGCCTCAGGTGTTTCCTCTACAACGCCATCTCGAGTTAATGCTTTGATAAATACCCCTTTATCGTTAAGAGATTTTTTTACATAATCTTCAGTATAATTACGTCTAGCCTTTGATCTAGACATAGTTCTTCCAGCGCCATGAGCAGTAGAACCAAAACTCAAATCCATAGAATTAGATTTTCCAAGTAAAATCCAACTTGAAGTACCCATAGAACCAGGAACTAAAACAGGTTGACCTAGATCTCTGTATTTAGATGGAATTTCATCACGATTTGATGGAAATGCTCTAGTTGCACCTTTTCTGTGAACAACTAATTTTCGTTCTTCACCACCAACATTATGCTTTTCCACCTTTGCGATATTATGTGCAACGTCATAAACTAATTTCATATCAAGATCAGATTCTGTTTGATTAAACACACGTTCAAAAGATTTTCGAGTCCAATGAGTAATCATTTGTCTGTTACTCCATGCATAATTTAGTGCTGCAAACATTGCTTTTCTATAAGATTCGCCCTCTTCAGAAGTATTCGGGACACATGCAAGTTCCCTATCAGGTAGATTGATATNATATTTTTCCATAGCCTGCTCTGCAACTCGAAGATAATCACTACAAACCTGATGGCCAAATCCCCTAGACCCACAATGGATTAAAACCGTAATTGTTCCTTCTTTGATTCCCATTCTATTTGCAGCTTCTTCATCATGTATTTCTGCAACTTTTTGAATTTCAAGAAAATGATTTCCGGAACCAAGACTTCCAAGTTGAGGCGCACCTCTTTTTCTTGCTTTNTCAGAAACTTTGTTTGGATCGGCGCCAGATATTTTACCATTTTCTTCACAAACATCAGAATCATCGGATGAACCATATCCATGATCAATTGCCCAGTTAACACCATTTACTAAAACTTCATCAAGTTCTGAATTAGTAAGTCTAACTGCACCTTTAGAACCAACTCCAGANGGAATAGAACTAAACAAATCATTAACTAAATCTTTTAATTTAGAACGAACTGTTTGTTCAGTTAAATTTGAACGAAGTAATCTCACCCCACAATTAATATCATAACCAACACCACCTGGGCTAATCATTCCTTCTTCAGCATCCATAGCTGCAACTCCACCTACAGGAAAACCGTATCCCTCATGGCCATCAGGCAAAACAACACTATGACTAACAATACCAGGAATAGAAGCAACATTTCGAGCCTGCATGATAGTTCTATCAGATAACATTTTTTGNAATAATGGTTCATCAGCATAAATTTTCACTGGAACTTTCATTCCAAGATTTGGATCAGCATCTATCTGATACTGATTTTCTCCAATTTTTTTTGGCATGCTTGATGACATAAGTATTGGTAGGATTTTCTTTCAATCCAATTTAAATCATCATAGGCATTCTAAGAATAATTTTAAATCAAGAAGAATTTAGTTCAAAATATGTTAGACAAAGCAATAATTACAGAAAAAGCAAATCAATTACTTGCAGAATTAAGAGGAAATCCAGATTGGGCAATTGATGAAAAAAATTTTAAACAAGGTTATTTGAAAGCACTAGAATGGGTATTATCAGATACCGGAATAAAACAAAAATAACTTAAAAATTTCAATCAAAAAATACCCAGTAATAGAGATCAATCACATAATGATCGCAAAAATAGATAGAAAAACAAGTAGATTTATTTTCTAATATACAGATAGCAAAATGTTGGCAATTTTACCTATTGATAATGGTCGTTACGGTACCAAAGAAATGATGGAAATTTTTAGTGAACAAAAAAAAATCGATTATCAGTTAGAAATTGAAGGAGCTGCTGCCATCTCCCAAAGTGAAATAGGAATTATTTCAAAAAGTATAGGTAAAGANATTCACAGAGCCGCAATGTCAGGAAAAATCACTGCAAAAAGAATCAAACAGTTAGAAGCAAAAAGTGATCATGACACAGCAGCACTAGTAGAATCACTTAGCGAAAAATGTTCCAAAAGTGCAAGACCTTGGATCCATTATGGCCTTACAAGTAACGATTTAGTTGATACAAGTAATTCAATGCAAATGAGAGATGTATTGCAAATCATTGAACCCAAAGTTGCAAAAATGGCATCAATCCTTGCAAAAAAAGCTACAAAATATGCAAAGATACCGGCAGTAGGCAGAACACACGGACAACATGCCAGCATAATTTCATTTGGATTAAAATTTGCTAACTGGGCTGCAGAAATGGCAAAACATGTAGAGCGAATTGAAGAAATAAAGAAAAGAATTTTGATTTGTAAAACATTAGGAGTTGTAGGAACTGGTTCTTTAATGGGCGCAGAGGCACTAGAAGTACAAAGAAGATCTGCAAAAAGATTAAAATTATTTCCAGCAGAAGTTACAACGCAAGTTGTTCCTAGAGAAAGATATGCCGAATATGTATTTGAGTTAGCATTAGTTGGTACAACATTAGAAAAAATTGCAATAGAAATTAGAAATTTACAAAGAACTGAAATCGGAGAAGTTGCAGAGCAATTCAAAAAAGGGCAAATGGGAAGTAGCGCAGTTCCAGTGAAAAGAAATCCAATAAAGAGTGAGCGAGTAACATCATTATCCAAATTAGTAAGAAGTCAAGTTGCAGTTGCATTTGAAAATATTCCACTATGGCATGAAAGGGATCTTTCAAATTCAGCTAATGAAAGATTTGTAATTCCAACAGTCTCAATTTTAGTTGATGAAATGTTAGAAACAATGACCAGAATTGTATCAAATTTAATGGTAAATGAAAAAAGAATTGTAGATAACCTATACATTACAAAAGGACAAATATTTGCAGAATTTGTTTTGGAGGCACTCATCAAAAAAGGCATTCCAAGATTTGTAGCCTATAGGGATGTACAAAGAGTTGCATTTGAGGCAAATGACAAGGGAATGTTTTACAAAGATGCAATTAAAAACGATAAAGCATTCTCTTCAAAATTAACAAATAAGGAAATAGATTCAATTTTTGCACCAGAAAAACATCTAGGAGCATCACCCAAAATAATTAGCAATGTTGAAAAATCAGTTCAGAAAACAATAAAAAAATTTATCTAATTTTTATTAAAGATTTATGAATTTTAGAACCATATTGTAATGCTTTTTTTCTTTTAGTGCAAGAAATTTCTGGAACACCTACATCACTAGCTAATTTACGTATGATATGTTTACGAAATAAGTCATCAGAACTATGAATTTTTTCAGAAATAGGAACAGTTTTTGCATACTCTATGAACGGTGCAGACAGTAAAGGTTGTAGAATTTTTACATTAAATTCTGAAGCAACTGTATTTACAGCCTTCATCATTTTTAATTCATTATCTAATTTCAATCCCATAACCTCATTAATTCGAATTTCACCTCCAGAAAAAGCTTCACGATATACATTATATCCACAAAATAATTCATCTATACCGTTACCAGTAATCACAGTATCAAGATTCAAACTTTTTGCAAGTTTAGATACATAATGAAAAGCAATACAGTTTTCATTCCAAGATAAATTATCAGTATCAATCACATTACGAATGTTAGAAGTAATTGTAGGAAATGT
>JGI26249J51723_1000486_pt1 | contig 13896 bp, 9 predicted proteins | sample SaaInlV_135m_DNA_FD_51723 | JGI IMG/M metagenome (IMG submission 51723) | reverse complement strand
CATCTTTTTCAAAACCGTATGCAAGCAATTTTTTCAACAGCCTGCAGACTCGTATTGCAGAAAAATCTGTTCCTGCCGCTGCTAAAGTTTGCAGACGAATTTCGGCAACTTCCTTCATGGACAGTGAATCCGGAAGAATAATACAGGAAAATTCGAGTGTCTGCTTTTCATGATTAGAAACTTCCGTCTGAGTTGCTCTGCATGAAAACCGTTTAAAACCATCGACCAACAGATATTTTGAATCCCGCAATTCTTTTACCAACAACGGCAGCAAGACACCATTTTGCTTAATTGAGCTGTTATCATTTTCGTTCAAAGCACCCGGAAACCAGTCGAATGGCGTTTCTACTGTCTCGATTTGGCCGGCAGTAAGAGTGGAAATATCCCAAGCAGGTGTTATTTTCATATTATACAATTGTTCAGGTAGGAATTTTGCAGATCAATCTGGAGATTACAGGACTGCTTTCAGTATCTTCAAACTCTGACTCAGATTCAAGTCCAGAACAAAACAAGTTTTAGATTATATGCATGATTCAGATATTTTCAGTTTGATTGCCCTCGGCGGAGCGACCCTCTTCGGACTTCAGGGTGCATTAAGTCTGGCAGTAAGGCATCATCAGGTACGTGATCATCATCCATTTTCAGCCTGCAACAAAGTTGCTCTTTCAAAAGAGGCACAGATTGCGAAAATTCCTGTGGCCTATGGAGCAGTTATTTTTTACGGATTCGTACTTGCGCAACTTCTGCGTGGCATCTATCTGGAGGAAATACAGTTGTACTGGCTAAATTTTGCAATGGTTGCAGCCTTGTTGCTAACGTGTTACTATGCATACATAATGTTTTTTAAGTTACGCATTGTTTGTATGGGCTGCCTGCGTATTTACCTGGCAAATTTGTTAATGGCCGCGGCCTTGTCTGCTTATCACCTGTATTAGTTTTTTCACCAATTTCAGCAATACATTTTTCTGCTGAATTTTATTTTTTCCGGAAAAAATCCCGGACTTTTCCTGCGTTATTTTTCCGTCACACTGATTACCGCTGCATTTTCCACGAATTCCCTTTCCCTCAGATTTTCTTAAAGAATTTGTTTTGTCACTCCAAATTTGATAGAATTCAGGATAGACAAACATTTCAAGATTGATGTTCCAGTAATAATTCCTGAGCCTTCTCATTTCGACGTAGCGGGAATTTTTGAACAAGTGTCCAAACTAATATCATTAAACTTAACTACTAGCAAATAACAATCAGCATGTCTTCTTTAGCTTCGGGCAGCAGAAATTCACAAAACAACCAACCGCTGAGTCTACAGGAACTTGAACAGCGTGACCGTTTCATCCACCGTCACATCGGTCCCTCAGAACAGGATATTGCTGAAATGCTTCAAACACTTGGGATGTCATCTCTGGATGAGCTGATTGACAAAGCAGTTCCGGATTCAATCCGAATGTCAGGCGAACTTGAGCTGCCGGAGAGCCGTACTGAAACAGAAGTGCTCGACGAACTACGCGAACTCGCAAAGCGTAATACAGTGGCAAAATCTATGATAGGGATGGGCTATCACAGCACAATCCTGCCCGGCGTCATTCAGCGTAACCTGCTGGAAAATCCCGGTTGGTACACAGCCTACACTCCATATCAGCCTGAAGTTTCACAGGGACGTCTCGAAGCACTGCTGAATTTTCAACAAATGGTAATTGATCTTAGCGGAATGGATGTCGCAAATGCATCGCTGCTTGATGAAGCAACTGCAGCTGCAGAAGCAATGACTTTCTGCAAACGTGTATCACGCAGCAAAAGCATGCGCTTTTTTGTGGCGCACGACTGTCATCCGCAAACTATTGACGTGCTGAAAACCAGGGCGGAGCCGATGGGTTTTGAATTGGTCGACGGAAATGTCGAGGAGCAGCTCAACTCTCCGGACGCAGATTTGTTTGGAGCATTAATTCAATATCCGGGAACTTTTGGTGACATTCATGAGCTTGAAAATTTGTTCGAAAAATGGCATGAATCAGGAACTATGGTTGCAGTTGCGGCTGATCCACTGAGTCTTGTTTTGCTGAAACCACCTGGAGAATTAGGTGCAGATGTGGTTGTCGGAAGCACACAACGCTTTGGAGTACCAATGGGTTTTGGCGGTCCGCACGCAGCTTTTTTTGCTGCAAAAGAAAAGAATCTACGCAGCATCCCCGGCCGTATCATCGGTGCATCCAAGGATCGACGTGGAAAAACCGCGCTGAGGATGGCTTTACAGACTCGTGAACAGCACATACGCCGTGAAAAAGCGACGAGCAACATTTGCACAGCACAGGCTTTATTGGCGGTAATTGCCAGCAGTTATGCGGTTTATCACGGTCCGGAAGGTTTGAGAATCATCGCCCGGCGCATCCACAGGCTGACAAATATCCTCGCAGAAGGTTTAAAGCAACTTGGATTTGCTGCGGATAATTCACACTTCTTTGACACCATCACCTTATCGCTGGGTGAGAAGCGTGACAGCATTTACGAAAGTGTGTTGGCGCAGGGTATAAATCTCCGAAAAATTGGTAGCGAACAATTGGGAATAAGTCTGGATGAAGCAACTTCTGCGGAAGACATTTCCACGCTCTGGCGCGTGTTTGGAGGTGAAAACAAACTCCCTTCAATCGAAGAGTTGGATTCACTTTTTACTGCAGAAGAAAGCAATTCCGGAATTCCAAATAATCTACAACGTTCATCAGAATTTTTAACACATCCTGTTTTTCATCAACATCATTCTGAAACAGCGATGCTGCGTTATTTACGTTATTTACAGGACAAAGATATTGCTCTTGACCGCGCGATGATTCCTCTTGGTTCCTGCACAATGAAACTCAATGCGACTTCAGAAATGATTCCGGTCAGTTGGCCTGAATTTTCGAATATACATCCGTTTGCACCTGCTGAACAAACTGAAGGCTACCGCGAAATGATCCGTGAACTGGAAAATTCGCTGATACGTATTACCGGATTTGACGCGGTTTCAATGCAGCCGAATTCCGGTGCACAAGGCGAATATGCCGGATTACTCAGTATCCGGCACTACCACAAGTCAAGGGGCGATTCTCAACGTAACATCTGCTTGATTCCCAGCTCCGCTCACGGTACAAATCCTGCGAGTGCGACGCTGGCGAACATGAAAATTGTTATCGTGAAATGTGATAAAGACGGTAACATCGATGTCGAAGATTTGCGTGAAAAAGCGGAAAAGCACGCTGAAAATCTCGCAGCTTTGATGATTACCTATCCTTCTACTCATGGTGTGTTTGAGGACAGTATAATCCGGATTTGCGAAATCATTCACGAAAACGGTGGACAGGTTTACATGGATGGAGCAAACCTGAACGCATTAATGGGAATTGCACAACCCGGCAAATTGGGTGCGGATGTTCTGCACATGAATTTACACAAAACCTTCAGCATCCCTCACGGCGGTGGTGGCCCCGGAATGGGACCGATTGGTTTGAAATCACACCTTGCCCCGTTTGCACCAAATCACAGCGTTGTACCGATTGAAGGTCTATCTCCGGAAAACACAGCCGTTTCTGCCGCACCGTGGGGCAGTCCAAGCATCCTGCCGATTTCTCTGGTTTATATCCAACTCATGGGCGGCTACGGATTAAAAAAATCTTCACAGACAGCAATCCTAAACGCTAATTATCTGGCGCAGCGTTTAAAAGAACATTATCCAATTGTTTATACAGGAAAAAATGGTTTGATTGCACACGAGTGCATTGTTGACATCCGGCCTTTGAGAGAAGCCTGCGGCATCACAGAAGAAGACATCGCCAAGCGTTTAATTGACTATGGTTTCCATGCACCAACCATGTCATGGCCTGTACCGGGAACTTTGATGATTGAACCTACTGAAAGCGAACCTAAAGCAGAACTTGACCGTTTTTGTGAAGCAATGATTTCGATACGTAGAGAAGCAGAACAAGTTGAAAGAGGAGAGTGGGACAAACAAGACAATCCGCTCAAAAACGCACCGCATCCTGCCGAAGATCTCACCGATCCGGAATGGGCACATTCATATTCCAGAGAGGCGGCGATTTACCCGCTTGCTTCTCTCCGCCGCTACAAATACTGGCCTCCTACTGCTCGAGTAGACAATGTTTACGGAGATCGAAATCTGGTCTGTTCCTGCCCTCCGCTGGAAAATTATGAGGAAGCTGAGTGAACAAAACCGAAGCACTCGGAATTGTTCAAAACCTCCCTTTTGAGGAGTATCGACAACAGTCCGGTCTTAATCAGTCTACCCTCAAGCAGTGGTTTTCAGCTACGCCAAAAAAAACAACTGCTTACAAAAATTATCAGGCACTGCAGTTTGGAAGTGCAGGACATTGCCTGCTGCTGGAACCGGAAATGTTTCCGGAACTCTATGTGCGTGCTCCGGAGGGTTTGAATCAGCGTGGAAAAACAGGTAAAAAGCGTTGGGCGGAATATGAAGAACAGCATCCGGGAAAAATATTGCTGAGAACCGGTGAGTGGGAAAGACTGGAAAATATCCGCAAGGTTTTTGAAATACATCCGCAAATTNAAAAACTCTGGAAAAATGGCTTCAGCNGAAGTTTCACTGTTTTGGCANGATTCNGAATTTGCTCTGGACTGCAAAGCGCGGCTGGACTGGTTTGATGCTGATTCTGCAATAATTGTTGATCTGAAATTTACTAACAATATNGCTAAAGCCGGTGTACAGAAACCAATTCAGGATTNTTATGCAGTGCAAGCAAGCTGGTATGTACGCGCGGTNACTCAACTGACGACAAAAGTTCCTGACTTTTTTTTCATCTTTATCGAAAAATATGCTCCACATCTNATCCGTGTCTGTTCTGTTTCNGCAGAAGATTTAAAACACGGACAGCAAAAAATTGAGTGCGCGATCAAAAACATGTCCAATAATATTTCCTGATGAATAATCCTCCACCTCTTGAGTCTGTCTCAGTAATTTTCATACATGAGCAGCAGATTTTTGCAGTTCAGCGTCAGCCGTATCTGCTTGCTTTTCCAGGATACCATGCTTTTCCGGGAGGTAAAATTGATGCGGATGAATCTTCAACTGCATTTGAAACTGAATTTCTCTGTGAGCACAATGCTCTGCGTATGCGTGCTTTGCAACGCGAAATAATGGAAGAATTAGGCTACGATCTTGAGGAAGGTGTTAAAAAAGGAGAGGTGCTGTCTGTCAGTGAACTTGCGGAAGCATTGGCTCCACCCTTTGCACCGGTACGTTTCAGGACATGGTTTTACCGCGTTGACTTGAGCAGACGCATCACTTTTAAAGTCGACTCAGGTGAATTCGCTGATAGTTTCTGGAAAACTCCCAAGGAGTTACTTGAAACTTTCAAGACAGGAAAAAGTTTGATGGTACCGCCTACACGTTGGGTTTTAGAGGGTTTGCAAAAAAATCATCAAGCAAGTGCATTTGGTGATCTGTCACAAAATTTTGCAGAGAATAAAACCGTTCCGTGTCTGGAAATGCTGGAAGGAGTTCCGCAGTATGCAGTCAGATCCGCGACACTTCCACCTGCCAGCAGGACCAATGCTTTTCTGTTAGGAGATGCGGATGCACCTAAATTACTGGTTGATCCTTCACCAAATTCCGNGGAGGAATATCAACGTTTNCTCAACACAATTGAGCACAAGAAACTTGATGCGATTTTTCTCACGCATCATCATCCTGATCATCATCAATTTTCGAATCAGCTGGCACGTCAACTAAAGCTGCCCATCATTCTCAGTGAGGACACTCAACAGCGCTTGACTCTTAAAAACGGTGATGATTATTTTGAGCAGGTTGAATTACGTAACGTGGTTGAAAACGAAGAAGTTACACGCTGGCACGGTTCTGCAGTAAGGGTTTATGAAATCCCCGGACATGATGCAGGACATCTCGGTTTAGCACCTGACACGCTGAGTTGGTTCATCGTAGGTGACCTCATTCAGGGCATCGGCACAGTCGTGATCCCTTCACCGGAAGGAGACATGGCAACCTATTTTAAAACACTCGAAAAAGTAATTGCACTCAATCCGGAAGTAATAATTCCCTCACACGGAATTCCGATGCGTACTACTCACCGGTTGATTGAAACACTAAAACATCGTCGCGAACGCGAATCACAAATATTAAAATTATCAAATTCCGGAAAATCCAAACAGGAAATTCTGGAACAGCTTTACGAAGGACTTGATCCGCGCCTGCATTTGTTGGCGCTGCAGAATATTGAAGCACATCTGGTCAAGCTGCGTAAAGAAGAAGAACTAATAAAATGAAAACACATAAAAAACAAATTCTCCGTTTGTTAGAAAACCACGGAGATTCATTGTCCACTAAACAAATACGCGGTGCATTGGGACTGAATAAAACTGCAACCGCAAAACTGAAGGCAGAACTGCTGAAACTGATCAAAGCAGGGAAAATTTCTAAACAGGGCACACGTTATTTAAAAGCTCAGGAAAAACCCAAACACGCAGTTTCAAAAGAAAAAAGCAAAGAAGCTAAAGAAGAAAAAACAGAAAAAAGAACACAAATCCAAACCGAATCGATCTGGAAACCGCGTACTAAAAGCCGGTCAAAAAGCGGTTCCGGAAAAAAGGAAAAAGGTTATTTCACCCGTAACCAAAAGGGTTTCGGTTTTGTCGCAATCGGCGGTGGACGTTCGGACGTTTTTATCGGCGAGAACGAACAGGGTTACGCAATGGAAGGTGACCTGGTCGAAATTGAAGTTTTCCGCAGCCGCGGATTTCTCGGAAAAAGCAAAGGTGAAATTGTCAATGTGCTTGAGCGTGCCTCCAGTGAAATATTGGCACGTTTAAAAAGAACAAAGCGTGAAACCGTAGCCGTGCCTGTGCACCGTAATTCCGGTTTGCCGTTCCTCTGGATTGCGGAAGAAGATGATCTTCCGGAATTGGAAACCGGCACGCTGGTGGAAGTTGAATTGCTGGAAGAAAACAAACATGCTAAAAAATCATCTCCTGCGCCAAGCGGACGTGTTTTACGGGCACTGGAAAATACCAGCGATCACGAATTGGGTTTTCAACTGATACTCAATGAAAACCTGATCCGTACAGAATATCCGCAAGAGGCTCTCGAACATGTGAAAAAGTTTTCACCGCAGGTACGCTTCGACTCTTCTTCGGGTCGCAGAGATTTACGCGATTTGGATTTTGTCACAATTGACGGAAAAACCGCGCGTGACTTTGATGATGCGGTTTGCGTAATTCCGGACAGTGACAAGTCCGGAGGTTTCCGACTTTTTGTTGCAATTGCAGATGTAGCGCATTACGTACGTCCGGAAGATCCTGTGGATCAGGAAGCGCTTATCCGCGGCACAAGTGTCTATTTTCCGACACACGCTGTGCCGATGCTGCCGGAAGAACTTTCCAATAATTTATGCAGCTTGCGTCCGAATGTAAACCGCTTGACCTTAACCTGTGAAATGCGGATTGATTCCAGCGGAGAAGTAATCGGCTACTCACTTTCGGAAAGCATAATCCGCAGTCGCGCTCGTTTGATTTATGAAGATGTCGCAGATTTACTGGACGGCAGGAATTCCTCAATTAGTTCTCCGGAACTGCAAGCGAATATCCGTAAAATGCACAAACTCGCAAAAATTCTTGAACGTAAAAGAATTCAGCGCGGTGCAGTGCAGTTCAGTTTTGCTGAAGAAGTTTTTGAGTTTGACTCAGATCAGCAACTGACAGGAATTGGGCGTAGTTATCAGTCCAGCGCAATGAAACTGATTGAACAGTTCATGCTTGAAGCAAACGAAACGGTGGCGCGGCACTGCGTTAAAAACAGAATGCCTGCACTTTATCGTGTGCATGATCGTCCGGACATGCGAAAATTGCAGAAACTGCAGCAGACGTTTTTCCGCTTTGGAGTTAAGACTTCACTGAGCACACTGGCGAATCCAAAAAAGTTTAATGAGGTAATCGAGCAAATTCAGGAATTACCGCATTTTGAACAACTTCAGGTTTTGCTCTTACGCTCAATGGCCTTAGCGGTTTACCAGACAACGAACAAAGGTCATTTTGGCTTAGCCGCAGAATATTACGCGCATTTCACTTCACCGATCCGCAGATATCCGGATTTGGTGGTGCATCGTGCGCTTAAGGCAAAACTTCACCTCGATCAGGGTGTGAAGTCAAAAAACGAGCGGCTGCCTTTTGTAAACAGTGAAATGGCGGAACAGTGTTCGCAACAGGAACGCCGGGCGGAAAAAGCGGAACGTCAAAGTATTGCTTTGATGAAAGTCGATTTTCTGGCACCGCATGCCGGACAAACTTTTCAGGCAGTGGTGACTTCTGTTGATAATCACGGATTTAGAGTGAACCTCGAACCGCATGGTCTCGAATGGTTTTTACCGCTTGAATCGATGCCTGACGATAATTACGTTTATGATGATATACGTCTCAGTCTGCAGGGACGCCGTAAAAACCGAACACTCCAGGCAGGACAACGCTTGGAAATAAGGCTGCTGCGCGCAGATCAAATTCATAGAACGCTGGAGTTTGAAGTTGAACGCTGGCTAAGTTGAGATGAAAACCAAACACCAATCAATCAAATAACCAAAAACATTAAAATATTTTCAAAATGGAAAACACAAAAATAAATAACCGAATCCGTAATATCGCAATTATTGCTCATGTTGATCATGGAAAAACAACTCTCGTTGATCAAATGTTCCGCCAAAGCGGACTCTTCCGTGATAATCAGTCTGTAGATGAACGCATCATGGACAGTATGGATCTGGAGCGTGAACGTGGAATTACGATTGCGGCAAAAAACTGCTCTGTAACCTGGAAGGAAACTAAAATTAATATCCTTGATACTCCAGGTCACGCTGATTTTGGCGGAGAAGTGGAACGTGCTTTAATGATGGTTGACGGTGCAATTTTGCTCGTCGATTCTTCTGAAGGCCCTTTGCCTCAAACACGTTTTGTGTTGAAAAAAGCACTTGAAGGCCAGAAAAAAGTGGTAGTGGTGATTAATAAGATTGATCGTCAGGATTCCCGAGTCGCGGAAGTTCTGGATGAAATCTATGACCTTTTCATCGACCTTGATGCAACAGAAGAGCAGTTGGAATTTCCGGTGCTCTATGCAATCGGCAGAGATGGAATCGCCAAGAATGAACTGGAAGATGAGTCTCAGAACTTGTCTCCGCTCTTTGACACAATTTTGACAGAACTGCCTGCACCTAGACATTCAGAAGAAGAACCTTTTCAAATGCTGGTGGCGGATTTAGATTTTTCTGACTATTTGGGAAAACTGGCTATCGGACGTGTTGCCAATGGTACTGTTAAAAAAAATGAGCAGTTGGTCTGCATCAATGAAGATGGTGAGGAGATTGCTTTGCGTGCCAGTAAAGTCCAGGTTTATGAGGGTTTTACCATGACAGAAGCAGAACAAATTGAACCCGGTGAAATCATGATTCTGGCAGGAATTGATAACGTCCGTATCGGCGACACTATCTGTCTCAAAGAACGACCCAAAGCATTGAAGAGGATCTCGGTTGATGAACCCACCATCGCGATGTTTTTCTACACCAACACTTCTCCTTTCGCCGGACAGGAAGGCAAGCTGGTTCAGCCGAATAAAATCAAGGAGCGTCTCTACAAAGAAACACTGTCTAATGTTTCTCTGCAGTTTGAAGATACACTGGACGCAGACCGTTTCCTGGTAAAAGGTCGGGGGGAACTGCAGATGGCAGTACTGATCGAAACAATGCGGCGTGAAGGTTTTGAGCTCGCAGTTGGTCGTCCGGAAGTAATTTATAAAGAAGAGAACGGGGAGCGTTTAGAACCGATCGAACATGTTTATGTGGACTGTGAGGAAGGTTTCCTGGGCATAGTTTCGGAAAAACTATCCCAACGCAAGGGTCGCATGATCAATCTGGTAAATCACGGAGCAGGACGCGTTCAGGTCCAATTTAATATTCCATCACGCGGATTAATCGGTTACCGCAACGAATTTTTAACTGACACACGCGGTACTGGAATTCTGAATTCTTATCTTTCCGGATATGAACCGTACCGTGGTGATTTTCCGATACGATTTACCGGATCAATAGTTTCTGACCGTCAAGGAAAAAGTATACCTTATGCGCTTTTCAATTTAGAACCAAGAGGTATTTTGTTCATAACCGCCGGTGAACGTGTGTATGAAGGAATGATACTAGGAGAGCATAATCGGGATTCAGACCTGAACGTCAATCCGTGCAAAGAGAAGAAACTGACAAATCACCGTGCTTCAGGCAAAGATGAAAACACAGTCCTGACACCGATTATTCCAATGACTTTAGAGAGGGCGATTGAATTCATTCGTGAGGGTGAGATTGTTGAAGTAACTCCGGAAAATATCCGTTTACGGAAAGTCATGCTTTCGGCAACTGGACGTCATACCTCACGAGCGCCAAAGGCATAAACTCATCTGGAGTCGAAATCCTCAGCTTGATTCCAGTTTTATGAATCTAGCTGAGTTTCCTCCGGAATGTCAAAACTTACGCGACCCAGTTTTCCTGCTCTGAATTCACGGAGCAGCAAACTTTCTGCACGCGGATGATCNATGCCGCCGCTTTTCAGGCAACCGCGTTTTTCCGCNATTTTCTCCAGCAAATCAGCTGGCAGCAATTCAATATCTTCCGGAGCAAGTTTNTAAAGTTTCTGCAGTTGTTCCGGATCTTTCTGTTGCAGAGCAGCCAGCAGATAATCACACAGCAGAGATGTCCCAACAATNGAGTCTTTGATTGCACCAGTAATCGTCAAGCGCATACCTGCTTCATGGTTATCAATTTTCGGCCAGAGAATTCCCGGAGTATCCAACAGTTCCACATCTTTGCCCAATTTGATCCAATCCTGGTGTTTCGTAACTCCCGGTGTCGGTCCTATTTCTGCAGCTTTTCGTTTTGAAAGCCGGTTGATCAAACTGGATTTTCCTACATTCGGAATTCCGGTAATCAGCAGTTTTAGTGTAGGATGACGGATACCTCGTCTGCGGAAAGTCGACCATTTTTCTTCCATCATTTTACGACAAAGCGGTAATATTTTGTTTAGTTCACGCTGATTTAATGCGTCAATAAACAAGAAAGGAACGTCTGCTTTATTGAAAATTGCAGTCCATTTCTTCGTTATTTCCTCATCCGCCAATCCGCTTTTATTGAACAGCAGAATGCGCTTTTTTTGCTGCAGCATTTCCTCAAAATCATGATTTACTGAAGAAACAGGAATCCTCGCATCACGCATTTCCAGCACCACATCCACCCGCTTGAGCTGTTGGGCCAGTTCCTTTTTGGCCTTGAGCATGTGACCGGGATACCAGTTAATATCAGGTGTGTCCCAGCTTTTGCCCAACAGTTCCGGAGCTTCTATAATTCCGTACTTGATACGTGTTTTTGTATTACCAGTAATAGCTTTGTGTGATGACCTGCTCATCCGGTGTTGCCTCTGTTTGTGCTTTGTCTTCGGTTTCTTGTTGCTCACGGCGTCTTTCTTTTGCCAGTGAGTTACCTTGTTCAATAATATCCCGGATTACATCATCNCCGGAAACTTGCTCCTCTTCGTCTTTGTAACTTAAATCATCTACACAGAGTTGATCCAGTACTATCTGCTCCATTTCATCAAAAAGCGTTCCGAGGCTTAGATCGAATTTCCAATCCGGATTTTCATAAAATTTATCTGCGCTCATTAATGCCAAAAAAACTACACGGTACGGATCAATACCTTTATGTTCTGCAACCGCGACACGTAAATCCGACCATTGATCGCCTTCCAGCAAATCCGTTTTCGGATCACCGAATGCGCCTTCTTCCAGATCAACATAAGCAAAGACGTCAAAATGCACAACATACGCTTCGAGCTGTTCCACTAAATGTTGATAAACCTCTTCTCCTTTTGTGGTCGGCAGATAAAAATTTTCTTCACTCACAGTCAGTGTTCCACCTTCCTCCATAAACTTCAGCAGCGGTTCCAAGCCTTCATCATCCGTTTCTATCAGCGCGAGATTGAGTCGGCAATGTTCGTTTTCCTCCATTTCTTTTTCAACCTCTGAGAGTGCCTCCCGTGCTTCACTCAGTTCATCTTTTTCAAAATTCAGTTCCTGATCCTGTTCATCTGAATGAAAAAAACCTTTTTTAAGTTCTGCTACTTCTTCTTCCAGTTGAGCGACTGTTTCCTGCAAATTATCTTTTTCCTGCCTGGGCAGTTCATAACGCATAAGTTGATCCAACAACAGCAATGCCCCATATTCCTGACGTGATTCAGTATTTAATTTGCTTAAATGGGGAGATTTCATGATTAACTTTCTAAACGAAATGTGTTACTTTCATTACTCAAACCAAAATCGGATTGCTTTCTCAGCTAAAAACTGTTAGAAAATTATCCTATACTGAACCAGTAAAAATTCATAAAAACGTGAGCTTGCTTAGAAAGCAAGAAAGCTGTTTTATGTTAAGTACTGACACTTTTAAGATCTCTCTCTTCGTTCGAGATGACAGATCATTAGTTCAGGGGTTTTTAGGAAAGCATTATCCTATAAGTTAGCGCAAGGTTTACTTTATCACATCCTGTAGTATTTCGCATCAGCTTCTCTGGATGTGGCTCATTAAAATATAAATTCCGTGATCCGTTATGTTGCGGATTACAAAAACATCGTTTGCAGAAAAGGGGTTATTGTGGAGGATAACGACAGTAGGCAATACCAGATAAATATCAGCGGTAACCGTTTCTCAATTTCTAGTCCTTATGGAGAAGAACACGTCCGTGAAGTGGAAAAATTTCTGGACCAGCAGATCGCGGAAGTCACAGAACACACTGACGCATTTGGTCCAACAAACGTTGCTTTACTGGTTGCCTTAAATTTAGCAGATAAACTGCTGAGCTTGAAAAAAAGAGTCTCAAAGTTCGAAGGTATTGAAGAAGATCTGGATAATTTATGCTACAAACTGGATGAGGTTTTAACAGAAAAATAAATCGAAAATTTTCTGCAAACAAGACAGGAAAACACAGCTCGCANNATTTCAAGCACTTCANGTTTTTTTNCTGAAGAGCTAAAATATCTGCTGATTTAAAGATAATTTGCTTTTTTCTTGCATCATCCTTGATTGTTCTCACAGAGCTGGTTATTGTTAATACAGAGCATTAGAGTCTGCGATGTACGTGATGTGAAACTTTTGCTTCCTGATTTTTTCAGAAAGGAGTTCGTCCCTGGAGGGGGTGAGCAAGCCTGCCGATGAGCAGGACGCCTAAACCTTCTACCACATTACTCCACCTTGCGTGGCCAAGGAAACAAAAGCTTATCTTTCACACACGGCATCGCGGGTTTTCTGCTTTTCGACAGCAGACATCTTCTTCAAAACAAATTTTAATCTTCCCCCTTGACCAGTTGAATCTCATGCAACCGCTGGTTTTAGAGTTTTTAGACTCGCTTCACACAAAAAAATATTCTACAAACAGTATCCAGAGTCACCGTCTTGATCTGCGTAAATTCTTAAAGTGGCTCGAGCTTGATGAGGAGGATTCGGACAGTCAAAAGCTGCTGGTCCAGATTCGCAAACTTAGCTCTGATGACATTGAAAATTACCTTGCCTTCCTGCGGGAATCCTACAAACCAAGAACTTTAGCGAGACACATTTCCTCACTGCGTCTATTCCTCGATCACCTTGAATTAAGCGGTTTGATCAAAACCAGTCCGGCACATCATCTCCGTTTTCCGGAAATCATTCCTGACGCACCAGAAATTTTGTCAACAGAAGAGGTTGTAGCCCTGCTTGAAGCACCTTCACTCGCTCATTATCTGGGCTTGCGTGACAGAGCAATGCTGGAACTGCTTTATTCAAGCGGACTTAAAGTCAACGAACTGCTCGGACTGGATGTAGAGGATTT
>JGI26249J51723_1000485_pt1 | contig 13910 bp, 17 predicted proteins | sample SaaInlV_135m_DNA_FD_51723 | JGI IMG/M metagenome (IMG submission 51723) | reverse complement strand
CACCATCAAACATGACTGAGGAGAAATGTACCGACAATAAAGGGACCTGGGACAAGGCTACTAGCAAATGTTCGGACGGCATGACGACCGTGTACAAGAAGAACAACCGCGTTGACTATGCCGCCACAGTCGAGGACGCGTACGATGATTTGAACAAGATATTGGGCGGCGCGGGCATGAAGAATCTGTCCAATGATACCCAGAACCTGGTGAAGCATCAACAGGATCTGACCAAGGCCATGCAGTCCATGGGACCTCTCGTGGAGCAGGCGACGAACATGATGGGTCAGATGGGAGGTAAGGGGGGGATCGGTAGTATGTTGGAGAAGTTCAGCAAGGGATTGCCCAATTGAGAATAGTACTTTTCAACCAGTCATCAACTATTAGAAATGACATGTAGAGAGACCGACTAAAACCAGTGTCAATATTATATGTATATACTGTATACTATTGACGAGTTATGCCAAAGAAATGTCAACCAGGAGTCATATGTGTTGAAAATGCAACACTATTATTCATTGTGATTCTCTGTACTATCGCGGGGTATCTAGCGTACTCCTCCTCCTCCTCTTCTGGGCGTGGTGGTGGTGGGACGTATTCGAACCAATCTCAAAATCAGTTCCATATATCTCAACAACAACAACAACAAAATCAGTTAATGTACTCACAACAGCAGCAGCAATCACAAACATATTATGATATGTTGATGCGACCATCGAGTCGCGACGTCTTGCTGGATCCCCATGCACCGCCCGTAAATATGGGGTATTCGTATGGCGTCCCTCCACCCACGCACCCATCTGTACCGCCTGGGCGAATGGCTATTAACGTGGCGACCAGTACGGGGTTCATGCGGACGAACTACTCACAAGTAGGTATTCTGACCCCGTCTGGGGGGTCATCGGGCAATGGGACCATTCTGGCGCTCATGGGACGCCAAACGCACACCAGTCGTCAGAAGTGGCAGTATTATACCATAAGCGATAGCAACAATAGTGTGAAACTTCCCATCAGTCGTGGCGGGCGCAGTTGTACGGGAGACAATGGGTGCGATGAACTGAGTGGTGGAGACACAGTTTATGTAGAAGGGTATAACCAATCGTTTGGGGTTACCATGTATGATAACGATAATATGCAGTACATTCCTTATTTATAGTTTGTTTCTCTCTACAGTAGTTATAGTAATGTGTTTTGTTGTGTAAGTTATATGGCGTGTATATCACATGTTCATTTGTCAATATGGTACAAATGAACATATATTATTTTTCTATTATTTGTCGTCTGACGGACTGGCTTCATCATCAGCAGTAGTAGCAGCATCATCATCAGTAGTAGCAGCAGCATCATCAGGATTGGTCTCCGCATCATCGGGTTTGGTCTCCGCATCAGAATCTGTCGCGTCGGTTGCTGCTGCTGGTTTGAGCGGTGTTGACATCTTCTTCATCGCTTTGGCGACGGCATCTGCACCGTCGCTAACCTTTTTCGTCGCAGTGGGTACTTCACTAAACGGATTTTGTGAGTCGGGGTTTTTCATTCGTTCCATGAATACATCGGCAAACATATCAGCCAAGTCCTTCAATGTCATGTGTTCAATATCGGTTTTATTTGAATCTGAATCTGAATCTGAATCCGAATCTGAATCCGAATCTGAATCCGAATCCGAATCTGAATCTGAATCTGAATCTGAATCTGAATCCGAATCTGAATCCGAATCCGAGTCTACCTTCGCGCTCTTTTTCTTCTTTTCAGAGTCTGAATCAGACTCCGTATCGGAGTCCGTCTTCGCATCCTTTCCAGGTTTCGTTGTACCTGATGCAATGTCACTACTAGTACTAATGTCACCAAGGGCTTTCAGATCGGTATCCTCAATGTCTTTAGTGGTCTTTCCGTTCTCATTCTTGTAGAAATAGTCGTCTTCGGTTAAATCTGCGACCGCCTTACTCTCTGCGTTATGAGTTTTCACACGCGACCACCCTTCTGGTGTGGGTTGTTGTGGAGAAGGAGAGGCGTCTACTGGCGCTTCGGGTGCGAGCGCTTCGTCTGCGGGCGCTTCGTCTGCGGGCGCTTCGGGTGCTGCATCTGCACCACCGTGTTTGCCTAGTCTCTTATTACGTCGGCGCTCACGCCTCAGCGTACGTTTGTGCAGCAGATTACCGCGCTTATTATGTCTAAAGCTCTTTGCTGGGTGTCTATTGGGTTTGGAGTTCTTAGTTGTTCGTTTCTGTCGCACACGACGCGTCTGCGACTTACTGTCTAACAGTTTGGATATTTTACCTTTAGATAACTTCATGGACGCGAGTCTGTCTAATATAGTAGATACATATTTTTTTGTGTGCACTAACTGTAGTATGAGCAACAACACATTCAGTGCAGTAAAGAGTGGACGAGCAGGAGAATGTGCTAAGAAATGTGCCCTCACTATACAATCCCGAGCATATGACGTCTCGTTGCGGTGGAGAAAAAACGAATACGGAGGTATAATTCAGATGAACTATACGACGAATCATAACAACGAGTTTACGTTCGCGGGGAAGGCGTACAAGGGTACAGGTACAGTCATCATTGATTTCCTGAACCATGCTGGAGTGAAGATCAACAATATTGAACCAGAGGCCGTCGTCCATATCGAGTTTATGGATACGAATAGTGATATTGTGCGAGTCCTCGTCCCATTTGTCGTTGCGGATAACCAAGGGAGTTTCCCGATTACCAAAGGGTCGGATCTTATACATGCCATTGTGGATCAGCTAAAAACGTACCAACCGAGTGAAGGCGATCCAAGCACGCAGCTGTCAAATGTGAACGTGAATGATTTTATACCAGAGGAAGCAAACTATTACTATGCAGTATCAAACAATGGTGACAAGTATGTTATCCTGCAGAAAATACAGGCGTTCAAAACGGAGGACAAGAACACAATGTTCAATGACCTGTTCAAGCTCGGGGATTCGTACAAGTATGCGACTCGCGGCGGCACCAACCTTGATATATCCAAGTATTACACTAGTGACCAGTTTATAAAAATATCGGACGTATATAGAGACGACTCAAAGGAAGGATTTACTGGAATGTGGAAATCTGGAAACACACAGCGACTAATGCCTCCACCTGCACAATCACATGCACAGGCGAAGTCATCACAAACTCAGGAAGGATTTACTTCTGGTGAGAAAGACAGTGGCGAAATATATATTGATTGCCGACCCGTGGGTGCCGATGAGACGAAAACTCCAGTCAAGCATGAAAAGACTGGGATGATCAGTAAAAAAGAAGAGGAAACGATGATTATGATTATTGGGTTATTGGCGGGTATCATTATGTTTTCACTTATCCTTTATGGTCTGAACTGGGGTATATCCAAGTTCGGATAACATTTGCATGTATATCCAAGTTCGGATAACATTTGCATGTATATCCAAGTTCGGATAACATTTGCATGTATCATGAAATATCGACCCAATCCTATTGGGTCGATATTTATTATCATTATTTTCTCTCTACATCTAGTGTTAACAAGTCATATCCATACTATGTCATGGGTACTTCAGACGCAGTGATACTGGTATCGAGTACAGGTACATACGCTTCTGTTGATGGACCAGCAACGGAAGGCTTTACGGGGGCCATCTTCGCGACAACCTCCTCCTCCAATGTACCTCCAATATCAGCGCTAACGTTCGCTCCAGCATTGTTGTAGCGAGGTATATCGTCTGCGCCCGATTGGGGTCCGGTAGTGGTGGCCTGCTGTTCGTCGTAAGGTTGTTCGTCGTAAGGCTGTTCCTCAAAGCGAACCGTCTTGGAATTGTCAGATGACCCGTTCATGGACAACTTCCAGAGCGCCAAAATAGCTAAAACACCTGCGATGGGGTGAGCGGAAGAAAACACTCCCACAAGCAACAGTGCCATGAACACCTTCCCTGTAATAGAACTGACACCATCCGTGATCTCACGTGGTAATGACGTGTCGAATAACATTAGTAACACGGACAGAATACCTATAGCGATACTCACACCGTGCTTTTTCGCAGTAACCATGTGGATAGGATTCATGTGTATATTGTATCGCAATATTATATTTGGCCACATCACGTGCATACATAGAAGAGAAACGATGTAAAGGGTACATCACATGTCATATAGTTACTCGCTACTATCGTTATACACCATGATGAATCCGTCAAATAAAAAGAGCTCAAATGCAAAAATAGTCAAAATACCCAAAATACTAAATCAGGTGACGTCTCCTCAACAAGCCGAGGCATGTCTGGGTGCAAAGGGATACTCGGTATTGAAGTCCGACCTATCTCCTCCCGCACTCGCTGAACTGAAGACCGCACTCATCGCTAAACCGCAGACGGCTGGCGGGTTTGGGCCCGCCAACGCTGGACGCAAGTTTCCCGTGTTTCGTGAATCGGCGCAACGTCTATACATGCCCCGACACTTCGGTGAGAAGAAATATGGACTCGCACCCAAGATGCGTGTGGGACAGGGCGATGCAATTGATGTTCCATTTGTGGGTCAACTACGTGATAACCAGGTACCTGTAACAGATGCCTACTTGACCCACGTGGCCAAGAATCCGGTGCAGGGTGGTGGTGGTCTATTGGAACTCCCATGTGCGTACGGAAAGACGACATTAGCATTGTACATCTGCTCCCAGTTGCGCGTGAAGACCCTGGTCATCGTGCACAAGGAGTTTCTGCTAAACCAGTGGATTGAACGCATCCGCGAGTTCCTACCCACCGCACGCGTAGGTAAGATCCAAGGCACGACGATAGACGTGGAGGACAAGGACATCGTCATTGGTATGCTACAGTCGCTGTCCATGAAGGACTACCCTGATTCAACATTTTCATCATTCGGTTTAATGGTGATTGATGAGGTACATCATATATCGAGCGAGGTGTTCTCGTGTGCTCTGTTCAAAGTGGTGACAAAATATACGATGGGGTTATCTGCCACGATGAACCGCAAAGACGGTACATCAAAGGTGTTCAAAATGTTTCTAGGGGACGTGGTATACAAGGGAGAACGCGACGAAGAACATGATGTTACCGTGCGCGCAATCCAGTACAAGAGTGCGGATTCACAGTTTAATCATACAGAGACGGATTACATGGGCAAGGTGAAGTACAGCACAATGATCACCAAGCTCTGTGCGCATGCGCCGCGGTCAGAGTTCATTCTTCGCGTGCTGGGAGATATGGTGAAGGAGAACTCTGAACAACAAATCATGATTTTGGCGCACAACAAGTCGTTGCTGAAGTATATGTATGACGCTATCAGTGATCGCGGCATCGCGACAGTGGGCTACTATGTGGGTGGTATGAAAGAGGCGGCCTTAAAGGAGAGCGAGAGCAAGCGTGTGATCATCGCCACATACAGTATGGCATCGGAGGCGCTGGACATCAAGACATTGACTACATTGATTATGGCCACACCCAAGACGGATATTGAGCAGGCTGTGGGACGTATTCTTCGTCAGAAGCACACGGCTCCTATCGTTGTAGATATCATCGATGCACATGAGGTGTTTGTGCGTCAATGGTTCAAGCGATGCACGTTCTATAAGAAACAGAAGTATTCTATTGTTCAGACATCATTTGATGCCTATAGTCCCGACGTGACACAGTGGACGGGGAAGCGAACGAAAGTGACTACACAATTGGGAGTGAAGAAAAAGGTGGTCGTTGGTACAGCAACAGCAACAGCAACAGCAACAGCAACAGCAACAGCAACAGCAACAGCAACAGCAACCCACGAATCGGTCATCGCGATGCTCAATCGGAGCGGGATGGGAGGCGAAGGGGCTTCATCGACGACCGAACTAGAACCCGATGCAGCAGTTGAGTCGGACATGGATACGGGCACGGAAGACGCCATATTCACAAAGTGTCTGATTTCTATAAACCGTTGAAGAATTCAAATGGAACATTTTACACCTTTGAATATGTAAGTTCCTATACACCTTTGAAGATTTACACATTTGCACATCTAATACGCCATTGCGCACTTTCCAATTTTTTTTCTTCTGGGGTTAGATACACAGACGTTAGTTGTATCCAACCCTTAAAGTTCATAATTTTCATTCTGCGTCGCATCGGTGGGATCCCACCATGTGTTGCGCCCTCCCCCCGGGCTTTGCCCAAATGCTGTTTATATAACCCCCAAATACTTACTTTATCCAAGCGAGTACATTGTCTAAGCACTTGTGTAGTCATTAAATAATCAGCAACGGGTTTATAAAATAACCAATATGGGCCGTCTATTGTGTTAGTAGTTGCATATATGTAAAAGACATTTCCCGGAAAGGTTGGAGAAAGCCGGTCAGTTGATGTGGTTTCTTGTCCGTTTACATATTCAATCGTATTTCCAGTTTCAATTACATTATGTCCATAACAGATACCGGCGTTCAAGTTATTAATAACGCCACGATATTTGTTTGTACGAACACCTTTATCATAGCAACCTTTATTATAATTATAGCTACCTTTAGTATAGCTTTCAATATAATATGTATGTCCAGTTTCCAAGTCGTATGGCGAAATTGGGATCATTTTTTGATAAAGTTAGTATAAGTTATGTAATAATATAATTATTAAATTGTGAATCAATTTTTATAAGATTAGGTCGGCGTTTTACACCTTCGGACATTTAAAATGGGACATTTTTAAGTGAGTATCAAGTATAATAAAACGACCACTATTTGTATATTTTCCACCAAAAGCGGTACCGTTATAAAAATTATATATATATATATATAATATGCCTTTAGGAAAAACTCGTTCAAAAAGACAGAGAGGTAGTGGAGCCTCTAATCCAACGCTGAATGATGTGAATGTGGGGGATTATAGGGGTCAAACCGCTCTCATGCACGCTGTAGTTCGTGAAAATACAGATAAAGTGAAAACGCTAATAGATAATGGTGCTGATGTGAATGTGAAGGATAGGGACGGCTATACGGCTCTCGTGATAGCAATCTCGATTGGAAATACAGAAATCATAGAACTTCTACTAAAACGTCCAGAAATTGATGTGAATGTGAAGGATAGGCACGGCTATACGGCTCTCATGCGCGCTGTAGTTGATGGAAATACAGAACAAATGAAAAAGATACTAGAAAATACAAGAATTGATGTGAATGAAACAAATAATTATGGTAACACGGCTTTCATGGAAGCAGTCAGAAAGGTTAGCATAGAAAAAATTGAAGAACTACTAGAACATCCAAAAATTGATGTGAATGCGAAGAATAATGAGGGTAACACGCCTCTCATAGAAGCAAGCAGGAGTGGTCGCATAAAAATCGTACAAAAACTACTAAAACATCCAAAAGTTGATGTGAATGCGAAGAATAATAAGAGTAACACGGCTCTCATGGAAGCACACAATGTTGGTAACACAGATATAGTCACACTAATAAAACCGAGAGCAAACTATGTGTTTCTCCCCGGTTCGGGGTATTCAGGCGGAAAACGAAAAACCAAAAGAAAAACGAGAAAAACCAAGAAATCTAATAAAAGACCAAAGAAACATGGAAGAAAAACTCGTAAAAAGAATAGTGGAGGGAGAAAACTGCTATAAATATGAGTTATTTTGTCCCATTTTAAATGTCCGAATGTATAAATGTTCAAAGGTGTAAAATGGCACGGTTAGCACCAAAAAAATACATAAAGGTGTAAAATATAGTAAAAAGATATAAATGTTTATGACTATATATAATATTATGGAGAACGAAAAGCCTAAATTATGTGTGAATATGGATTGTGAAAGATATCCACCTGACTGGGATTTTGAAAAAGATACAGAAGAGACTTATCAAGAAGNATCGTGGCAAAAATGTAACCAATGTGAGGGGTATTATAACAACGATGGAATGATGGATATTTTATACGTACAAGAAGAGCCAAATAATCAAGAAGCAGAATGTAGTCTTTGTGGAAAAACCGAAGATATAGTTCAAATGAAAGGTTGTGGACAATATCTTTGCGGAGATGGTTGTGGTGAGGATGAGGATTAGATTTTTATTTCGTGTTTTTGTGCGAACTTAAATTTTCGCGGGTGTAAATCTTCAACGGTATAAATAATACGGTTGAGTTGGTTATCGCGACGACATGTTGTCGCGATAACATAAAAATAGGAGTAAAATAAACATTCGGCGGTTTAAATATACGACCCGAATCCACTGGAGGATGATCCAGGCATCTTGTAGAACTCGCTGCCAGGGCTGGGTGCAATGGGTGCAGGCGACGCCATGTTTAGGTTGGCGGAGCCGAGTGGTTCGAACGATGTTCCGTAAGAAACAGTGCTTCCACCTCTTTGTTGGCGTCTACGAGGACGACGACTCTTCTTTCCCTTCTTCCCCTTTCTGCTCTTCTTCCCCTTTCTGCTCTTTCTACTCTTCTTTCCTCTCGTCTTCCTCTTGCGGTGGGGTAGAATATCCATCGTCATTCTCTTCAACGTATTGACTCCAGAGGAGAGTTGTCTCAGACCAGGTTGATTCATGGAGTGAATCTAAAGGAACTATACAGTACCATAATATTATTTTGCTATTTCAGATCACTTTACTTTTTCGCCGTTATCGCGACCTATATCCTGAACGTCGTCTACGTATGCGACTCGTGCGCCGCGGTCGGCGACCTTATAGGGTTCCCATTTGTTCATCTTGGGTAGGTAGCGGCACAGTAGTTTATGTGTCTTCTCCAAGTCAACATACTTGTCCATATCAATGTTCTCAAACTCGTCATCGTCATCGCTTTCCTCTAAGAGATCCAGATTGTCGTTCTCCTTAATGTGTCTAAACAAACGGTTCAAGAACTTACTGGAATCGTAGCTCTGGACGGCGGCGATGCCATGGTCTCCAGTGCTGGTACAAATGCGATACACGTCGTTCTGGAGCTCGGGTTTCACCAAGAATACCATATCGGGTACCTTGATGCGACCACTGCGAATGGCTCGGTAATCAATGAACTTAGTGGCTGATTTGGATCCGTGTAGTGACCCATGCACTGATCCATGCACTGAACTTGGATTTGGAACTGGTTCTGGGGGAGCAATGACTGACATCATGTTCGCTAACGACACATTTACAACGGGGGTGTCCTTGCGTGTGCTATATCTGTATTGGGCCTTTGCCACCTTGTAGGGAACAGCTTGAAGTTGAATACGCAGGTCTTCGTGTGTCATGGTGCCTGGAAACATGATGGGGAGCCCGAGGACGACGTGATCGGCGAAGTAGCTTACCTGTTGAATCTCATGTTGGAACATGGTGACGAATAGTTTCAACTTATCGGTATAAGAGATATTGCTATATGGAGTACCCTTGTAGCAGTGGATGTCATGGACCGCGAACGTTTTCAAGTTCGTTGCTTTGAAACATGTGCCTCGCAGAATTGTCCCACTTCCGTGCGCCAGACTGCTATGGAAGCAGGTCTTTATAGGATACCGTTTGCCCATGCGGTTCATGTCCCCCAGTTCAATCAGGACACACTTGTTAATAGACGCGCTGTTGTCGGTGCCTTCCGATGGAGGAGAACACGTACTACTGAACCATAGCAGACATTTCTGTCCCTCGGGTACAGCGACGACGACGTCTGCGTGATGAACATGTTGATGTCCCTGTGTTTCGTTGGGGAAATGAACATGTGGGAGCCCCGTCAAGATGGGTTGATTACTATTATTATTCTGACGAATGTGGCTCGCGTGTACATGTGACGTGCGCTGATTATGATGCGTCTGTTGTTGTTGACGCATCTGTTGGTGTCGGCGTTGAAACTGTTGCTGTTGTCGCTCTGGTTGTTGTTGTTGTTGCTTGTTATGAGTGGAATGTTGTTGACGACCCTGGTGTTGTCGGTCCTGTTGTTGAGGCCACGATGCAGCAGTCGGAGTGTTGTTGCGTTGACGATTATTCATATTCGTTGGTTCAATGGGTGGATATGCATTACTATGCGAACACGAGTCTAAATCAATTTCGGGTAGTACTTCTATTATGTCAAGTTGTCCATGTACGTTTGAAGCTCTCTTTGCATATCTTCCGATTCGTGGATTGTTTGATTACTATCATCCAATACGGGAAGGTCAATGATCGGCGATGAATATGTCGGTTGTGGTGTAACGATCGTATTGGAGTTTGAATTATATTCATTCTTCGTCACAGGGTTTCCCAACTTAATGGTGCGTGCCATTTCCTCGTACATTCGTTTGGAGTCGCGTAGCGCACTGCTTCCACTTCTATCATCGCTCCCAGGCAGAGATGATGATGATTTCGTCTCCCCTGTATAATACCCCCAAACCAGGTGCCCTGCATAAATCAGTAGTAATGATACCACCGCTATCTTTATCACGGTGAATAAAACCATTATCGTATTAACGTACTATAGATAGTAAGACATTAACTTCCTTCGCAAATAACGTATTATCCACGCTTTCTTGTGTGAAAAAATACAAGTCTGTGGGTACAAATTTGTAATACTTGTCCTCAAGCTCCTGTGTGGTCACTGTTCCTGTCATGGATGACCTATGGTCGTATTCGCCTTCAACAATAAGATGAATACCTGACCGTTTCCCAATGCAAAAATGTAGAAGCTCTTTCCTAACGCGAACATGGTCGTACGGGATCTGCGAATCAACCTCCTTATCTATAAAGTAGCTATTATCAATACTGAATCCCTCTTTCGTTATCTGTACGGGTTTGTCCACGGGGAACATCCTAAATAGACCATCGCGACGCATGTCGTATATTCCCTCATCAGAGTATATCATATCCTTCGTGCTTTTTTTAACATAATAAGGGTCGATCTCTGCCCATTTACGGACAATATCGGAAGGGCGATAGGCATTGATGTAGATTTTTGGCATATTAGTTAATGTAGTAGTTGTGATAGTAATACAATTACAATATACTCACAAAAGCATCTAAACCGTTTATATGTATAAAATACATATGACATCAAACATAGGAGTACTGATTGTTGAAAAGACTGGGAACGTGAAGTCATTGTGTGTAAAGACGTACGATGAGAGCGAATTATACAAGAGATGTGGATTCAAGACCGCAGATAATTTCAAAAAACAATGTGAATGGTCCATTCCTGGTGGTGGCGATCTCACCTACATTGTATCTGCTTACGGGAAGGATGTGGGACGTGCCAACTTTGAGAACAAGTATGACTTCCCTCCACCCATAGATAACATACTCTTTTTCGGCAGCTGTGTACTGGTTTTGCATACAGAATTCAAAGGTGAGACGGGATCTCCGATCCTGGAATCATTTGACATCGACTTGTGGACAAAGTTGTACGAGAAACTGTTCGGTGGTTTTGAGGACCTTACTACGTCCGCCGCCGAGGATGAGAATGAGAAGGATGAGTTGGAAGACATACCCAGTGACAAGAAGACAAAGTCCGGGGGGTACTTGAAGGACGGGTTCGTTGTGGAAGATGATGCACCGACAGCTGATTCGGAACAAGGAACGGAGACAACCGAGGAAGAATATGAAATGGACAACGATAGTGACGAGTCAGAGCTATTTGAGGAGAGCTATCTTACAGACTGATCGTTCCAATAGATATTGTTGTACAACATGAAAACATGTATCCATCACACAGAAACAAAATTGATCGTATATAGATACAACGGAACATTGGTATCTATATACCCAACAACAGTCGGCCCATTATGAAGATTGATAACCCCGTACATTTCCGAAACGAGATGCGCAAACGCTTTGATACGTTCCTGGATGACAAGACCAAGAGCGTGAACATGGAAATCGGAGCTTATAACCACACACTCAAAGAGGCGACGACTCGTAAAGTGGTGCGTAAATGGGACAACGACCATTTTGTGCAGCTATATGTTGATCGGTTACGCACCATCTACACAAACCTGAAGAACCCCACAATCCTTGAACAGTTGCGCACCAACGCATTCTCAGCGCAGGCATTCGCGTCCATGTCGCACCATGAGATGATCCCTGAGAAATGGGATGCACGCATCAAGAAGAAGATTGAGCGCGACAGGGTAAAGTATGATACACAGATTGAGGCGGCCACTGATACATTCACGTGCAGGAAATGCAAGTCTAATAAATGCACCTATTACCAGATGCAGACACGATCAGCGGATGAGCCAATGACCATCTTTGTGAGTTGCATTGATTGTGGTGCGCGCTGGAAATGCTAGATAGAAATAGAAATTCATAATTGATAAATATTGTAGTAATTATCTATTTTTATGTATTCTTCTTATAGTATTCGTCTGTGAACAAACGCTATCTACAATAAATACACAATCTACCACGATTCGTCGCCACCGACCTATAACTCGTGGTCAACAAAATCGTAATAGTAAATTCTTACAGACTATCGTACTGTGCAAGCGCGCGATCCGAAACAAATACAATATCGTGTATTGTTGTAGCGATACAAACCGTCTAGTTGAGGTGGACGAACTATTGAGAGACACGTATATTGCACATAAGTATGTGAATGTGTATCACAAAATATTCGAAGACAGTATGGAGTTCGAACACCGCTTAGTACGAACGGCGGCGTGGAGCGCAAGAATAAATTATATTATTTCGGTAACGAGTCTTGACAAAATCCACCACTCATGTGAACGACATCGTCTGTTCTTCGTCTGCTTCAATCATGTATAGTTCACAAATCCATTCAATTGGAAAACTATATATATGTTTGCATATAGTATAGCATTCGTCTGTCCTAGTTAGTTAGTTTATGAATTACAGTGCAGGATATGTGAAGGATTTTTTGGCGGTTTTTGGGTTTATGATCGCATTTGTTATTATTTACAGTGCATCTGATTTACATAGAATGAAAAAATTGGTGTTAGTGTATCTGACGATAGCTATACTGATTGATGGGATATATTCACTTAATGAAGACTTTCACAACGAAAAGATTGGGTACAATTTAGCCACATATTCCATAGTTGGAGCCATCGTACTATTTGTAGGAATATTTGGCATATACTTAACATTTACGTAACAATCTTATTTTGTATATTCTACATGAATATACAAAAATAACAATATTATCATTTTGAACGTTTTACGGTGTATAACTATTATAGTACTTCTAGATCACGCACCCTCCAGTACTCACACCCGCCACCATTAACGGGACGTTCAATGATGAACGGGATACGTTTCTGTGCCAACTCCATCTGTGCGATAATGAACCCATCACTAACATGGTCTGGTACAACCACATACGATTTTGAACCAGCATTGAGTTGTTTAGCACGCTGTCCGAGCACACGCGTCTTTTCGTATTTCGTCAAGAATGGAATGGTCTTATGCAGCGGATCAACCACATTGTTGTCGGTGTTTCTGGAAATCTGACACAACGCCTCAATCTCGTCGTCATTCTTATTGAACTGAGTGGGATGATGAGACAACAGTAGGTCCTTGTTCATCTCCAAATCAAACTTCTGTAAATATGTGTCGGGGTCCTCGTCATCATCGTCATCGTCGTATTCGTCGTCACCAGTGACGTTCCCGCTTGCACTCACATCGTCCAAATCATCTACAGATATGTCGTCGTCATCGGCGCCAAAGAACTGAGGAGGAACTGGAGTATTCATGGAGTGATGGGTAGGAGGAGCCGTCTTGGATCGCGAACTAGATTTGGCCATGGACCTGATTGAGGAGGATTTGGGGACACCGTCTTCGTCTTCATCTTCTTCCCCTTCATCGTCTTCCCCATCGTCATCGCCACCATCGTCATCATCTGTATCTTCCTCACTCTCCACCTCTCCCGCGTCTTCATCCTCATCCTCATCCTCTTCTCCTGCGTCTTCATTATCATCAGCATCGTCGTCATCTCCATTCACTGAACCCTCTTGATCGTCGGCATCACCAACGCTAGGACCAGGACCAACGCTAGGAC
>JGI26249J51723_1000484_pt1 | contig 13920 bp, 11 predicted proteins | sample SaaInlV_135m_DNA_FD_51723 | JGI IMG/M metagenome (IMG submission 51723) | reverse complement strand
ATCCGTTCTGTGCGGATTTCCTGAGTTACATCAATATCATCGCAAATTACCGTTTCATTTTCAAAAACTATTCGTGTTTGATCACCCAGCTTTTCCAGAGAATCTTCACTTTCCGGACAACCCTGCGCGGCCCAACTCCAAGCAAGACAACGGAACATTGCTCCGGTGTCAACATACAAACAATCCAGTTTAGCGGCCAGTTGACGGGCAATTGTACTTTTCCCAACACCGGTGGGACCGTCAATGGCAATGATTTTAAAACCCATAAAATTTTGTTTCACGTGGAACAATTAACAAATTACTACTTTTTGAAAAAACTCTGAATCGTCATCTTTACTCACCTGTTTTGCTTTCCGGAATAGTTCTTCATTAAAACGACTGCTTGAGCGTCGTCGAAGCCTGAATCAAGTCCAATAATCACTGCTACTCTCCTTAGGTTACACTCAGGGTACCCGTTCAGGTCGTGGTTTTTAGAGCTGACCTAATATCACTGAGTCAAGCCGTTCAGTAATTGCTCAACTTCCTGTTGACGATCCGCGCTTTTAAACTTTTTTAACATTTTACGGTAAATTGCCATTGCATCACTGCTGCGTTCAAGCTGAATATAACTTGAGGCAATCCTCAAATTAAGAGCATAGCTTTTTTGTTCAGACAAACCACGATCCAGATATAGTACTTTCAGATTAGCTGCGAGAGCCTGTGCGTGTTTATGCTGCTCAAATAGTGCCAGACCTTTTTCCCTGAGGATATGCAACTGCCATTTCTTTCGCCCATCCGGTACAGTTTCCATTGATTTTAGTGCTTGGTTCAGCCAACGTTCCGCCAGCTCGTATTTGGCCAACTCGTTGTAAAGTTCACCGATCAGCACAATCTGCTCAACTCTTTTTTCCGGCGCAAGCTCTTCTTGACGTACCGATTTTTTATAATTAACAACCAGTTGATTTAAATAAGGTGCCGCCTTTTCTTTTTGCTTCCTTTCCATAAAATAATTTCCGAGCAAATGCAGAATTTCGAAGCTGTAAGTATCATCCTTGCTCTGTTGCAGAAACGTCTCCGCACCTTTCAGCATTTCCGGAATACGGCCTAGCTCGTACTGTATTTTCAAGATTCTGTAGCGGATAACTCGTTCACTGCCTTGAGGAGGTTTTTTTAAAGCTAAATTATAATAGGTGATCGCTTCATCATATTTTTGTGTATCATAAAGAGCATTTGCACGGTGAAAGAAGAGAAATCCGTGATCTTCACTGGTTGAAAGTCCCAGGCCGACTCCCGTCACACTGAGTATTCGCCGGGGATCTTTGATGTACTTCAACACTTCCACCCTCAGCTTAATCAGTGAAAAGTCAGCAAACTGTTCAATTTTACGCCGCAGCACATCATCTGCCTGCTCATACCTTTTCATCGCAATAAGTATCCGAACTCTTAAATGAATTTCTCTTACAGGTTTTTTTAGCGGATCGAAAGTGCTGCGTAGTTCATTTAAGATTTCTAAAGCAGGATTATATTTTTTTTGTTCAAAGTATGCCTCGGACTGTAAATAAAGTCCTTCTTGCAGAAATTGAGAAGTGGGATGCAGCTTTTTCAGGTTCGTAAAAGCGAAAATTGCAGGGTTCCATTTTTGCTGATCATGATTCACTTTGCCAAGCAGATACCAGCGGTCATCGTCCCGCTCACCCTGCCGATCAACCTGACGCATGGCCATGATTGCATCCATGGGGCTTTTATCTATTTCATACAGCATGACTCCATACCAAAAATAGTAATCAGACAGTCGTGTAGAGGCAGAATAATCTTCGAGCAACAGTTTTAAACCCTGAAATGCTTTCCTGTGCTCCGCTGCCAGCAACTCAATCACTGTTCTGAGATAAATACTTTCCTCATGCACAATTAATGATGGCTGTTCGTCTGCAGTCTCTAATGAGTGATTAAAGGACCATTGAAGCCACTGACTTGCCTTTTTTCTCTGCCCCAAACTTAGATAGAGATAGGCATAAATCAATTCCATTTCACCTTGCCAGGCACGCCATGACTTTGCTACAGACTTCAGTCCAGGCTGTTTCTTGAGCAAAAATTTATACTTCCCACTCTTTGCAGCATGCTGCATTAATTCACGCAAGGATTGTTCACGGAGTAGATCATCATTTATTGCCTGCCATTTTTCCCAAGCCTGCTCGTATTGTCCGGCTGATAAATGCAGTCTTAACGAGGCACGTGCAAGTTGATCAGGATTCCTGACACCGAACTCCTCCAGAGATTTCAATGTATTTTTGGCTTGAGACCACTGTTTCAAACTCATTTCAGCAGCAGCTCCAAGCCACAAGAAATGCTCCATTTGAAGGTCATTGTAAAACTCCGGCTTAGCAGCTTTATCGGCAACTAAATCTGCTAATTCCTGCCAGCGCTTTTCCACAAAATAATGTTCCGCCAAGCGTACCACGTGTTCAAAATCATATTCAAATTTCTGAGTCATGCTTTCAAGCACGAAAAATATTTGGTCACTCTTCTTCAACTTTACATAAGCCAGATATTTCAAATAAAGAAGTTGAATACGTATTTTTTTAATGCTGATTTCCGACTCATATTTCTTAATGACCGCTAATGCTTCGTTATATTTTTTTTGCTTCAAAGCCAGCCATGCCAAGGTGTAACGACTGAAATTCCGGAAGTCAACATAAAGAGCAGAGCTGTTGTTCTGTTCGAGTGAGTCCAGAAAAAATGTTAGCGTTTTTTCTGCCTGAGCATACTTATTCTGCTTTGCCGCTATTTGTCCCTGCCAAAACCATGAAGGAGTAAACCAGGGGGTTTCCGGATAATCATCAGTAACTGTCTGGAATCTCTTAAGTGCTACATTCAGGTCACCACGAAACAAGTGAACTATGCCTTCTTTGTAAAATTTTCCTGAACGGTCAAGCCAGCTAGGGTCATCCGGAATAAAACGAGGGTCATGCCAATCCGGAAGTTCAGGAAATGCTGCCTCAGAAACTGAGACTAATGGTAGCTCAGGAAGTTCCGGTAAACGGAGAGTTGGAACAGATAGCGGGAATGTGCCGTAATGAGTCTTTACTTCAAGAGCATTGCTACTACTTTCTGAGAATCCGCTCACTGGCTGACAAACTATAATAATAGTCAGTATCAGGAGCAATAATGAAGACTTGTTTCTCATTTTCAGAAATTTATTAATAATAACAATTATTTATATAAATTATAGTCACACATTGTTGACCGACTGCTGACAATGATTTTCAATCATTTGATTTCTAAAAGTAATCAATGCATCGGCAGTCTGATTCAAGTCTTCCGCAGAAAGCTTCAGCGCAAAGTCATAACCGCTCATTGCATGCTGGTAACGTGGGTCATAGTAGTCGACTAAAAGCATGTGCACTATGTTTTCAATTTCACCGCGTTTCAGCCACAGACGTAATTGTTCGACTTTAACTTTTCCAAGTGCCACTTTCAGTGTTTGCAAAATTGAGTCAATTTGCTGAATACTCTGTTCATCACAAATATTATACTCTTCAACTATACGGCTGATTCTGGTTTCCAGTGTAGCACTCAACAGTACCAGTTTTCCGCTCTTCATTGCATTTGCAAAGATCTGCGGAATAAAAACCTGTCCAACTTTTCGGCTTTCACCTTCAACAAAAAGAAAAAGATCCTCCGGAAGTTCACTCAATTTTTGAACGAGCAGCGCTTCAAAGTCTTTCTGAGTGCGGGGAGTTTTGTGAATGGCGCCAAACAGGGAACTGCGATGCTGTGCCAGACCTTCCAGATCCAAATGATCAGGAAGTTTTTGCAGGAGCAATGTCTTTCCTACACCAGTCTGACCATGCAGCACAATGAGCGGCGGCGTTGGATTTTCAAGTTGCTGCAGAACATATTGCCGATAATNTTTATAACCTCCCTGCATTTGAGAAACGCGGAATCCGTTTTCCTCCAGCAACCTGACCACNGCAGCGGATCTCATCCCGCCACGGGCGCAATATACAACGAGTTGCTGAGATTTTATNGCGGAAAGTGATAATAAAAACTGCTGGAGTCTCGGCTCAAAAAACTCTAATCCTTTTACAACNGCGGCATCNCGACCAACCNGTTTNTAGATTGTTCCAATTTCCGCNCGTTCCAAATCATCAAAAAGCGGAAAACTCCTGGCNCCAGGAATACTGCCTTTTGCAAACTCCTCCGCNGTGCGTACATCNAGCAAAAGCATGTCCTCTGCAAGTGCTTCCTCCACTGATAATGCCGGGAGGCCGCCTTTGAGAAAGTCCTCAATTCTTTTGGAGAATGGCTTTGCCTGGGCTGACAAAGAGTCGTTATTTGTCATTCCTCTGCAGCAGTTTCCTGCGCGGCCTGACTTTGCTCCACTGGATCAAGATTGTGCAAAGCGCGTACTTTANGGTTNATNGTNTCAGCAATTTCCGGGTTTTCTTCCAAAAACCTGATGGAGTTATCACGACCCTGACCTAAGCGCTCTTTTTCGTAAGANAACCAGGTACCGCTTTTTTGCACAATTTCCGCATTCACCGCTAAATCAAGCAGGACACCTATTTTTGAAATACCAACTCCATAGATCAAATCAACTTCAGCAATCCGAAAAGGCGGAGCCAATTTATTCTTGGCAACCTTTATTTTCATTCTGTGCCCTTTGACTTCGTCTCCACTCTTAATCTGGCTCGCACGTCGTATATCAAGGCGTACACTGGAGTAAAATTTGAGTGCATTACCGCCTGTAGTTGTTTCCGGATTTCCAAAAACCACACCAATTTTTGAACGAAGCTGGTTGATAAAAATGAAAATTGTATTGGACTTTGAGATCACACCCGACAATTTTCTCAGGGCTTGTGACATCAGGCGTGCATGCAAACCCATGTGTGAGTCGCCCATGTCTCCTTCCAATTCATTTTTAGGAACCAGCGCTGCTACAGAGTCAATCACAACCATATCCACTTTACCAACGCGGACAAGCTGCTCTGCGATTTCCAAACCCTGTTCACCATAATCAGGTTGAGCCAGTAAAAGATCTTCAACCTTAACACCCAGTGTCTTGGCGTTATTTCGGTCAAAGGCATGCTCCGCGTCTATAAAAGCGGCAACACCGCCGATTTTTTGGACTTCCGCAATTGCACACAAAGCTATAGTTGTTTTACCTGATGCTTCCGGACCATAAATTTCAACGATCCGTCCTCGCGGCAAACCTCCAATTCCCAGCGCAATGTCCAGTGCTAAATTTCCGGCGCTGACTGCAGGAAACTGTCCCACAGTCGAACCGTCCATCTTCATAATTGAACCTTTACCAAACTGACGTTCAATTTGCGAAATCGCGGTTTCCAAATCTTTTTGTCTTTCTTCAGTCAACATAATTTCTCCTAAATTTAAATAATATAATTTGCCCAGTTTTCACTGAATTAATGTTCGATTATTTTGAATCGGCCCTTGAAAAATACTGGGGGTTACAAGTTGAACTTCAAAACGCCTCCGGACACCACTCATGTAAAGTATTTATCCCTGTATAATTAGACAGCTTTAATCTGTAAATAATAATCCGACTGTGCTGAAGTCGCAATGCTATATTCAATTTGAAACGAAAGTACGGCAATTTTCCGGTAACCACCTTTCAGTGCTTGACTGAGCAGGAGCGGTGATTTATGGTGGTAAAGCTTAAAAGCAATTAAATCTCTTAATATTACTAGTACATTAAATAATCTCAAGCAATATTAGTTGTTTATAATAATTCGTATTTTTCTTGAAGTCAATTAATCAGCATTTTATATAACTTTCATTAGTATTGTAATAAGCTGATTAACAGCAGTCTACCTTGAACCTTGGAAGCTTATCTGGCTATAATGTAAATATTCTATTTCACGATTAACCGAGATTTTTTAAATGAAAAAAGTACTTGTTACAGGAGGTGCAGGTTTTGTTGGATCTTTCCTTTGTGACCGTCTGATTGATGAAGGTCACGAAGTTATTGCAGTTGATAATTTTTTTACAGGCAGCAAAACGAATTTACTGCAGCTTGAGCACAATCCCAATTTCGAATTGATACGTCATGATATTGTGGAACCTCTTCTCTTGGAAGTCGACTGGATTTTCAATCTGGCCTGCCCGGCTTCTCCGGTTCATTATCAGTACAATCCGGTAAAAACAGCAAAAACAAATGTCATGGGGGCTCTTAATATGCTGGGTCTGGCAAAACGAGTTAACGCACGTATCTTACAGGCCTCCACTTCGGAAGTTTACGGCGATCCGCAAGTACATCCTCAACCAGAAAGTTATTTTGGCAATGTCAATCCTGTCGGTTTGCGAAGTTGTTATGATGAAGGGAAACGTTTGGCAGAAACATTAATGATGGACTACCATCGCCAAAGTCAGGTTGATGTAAAAATTATTCGAATTTTTAACACCTACGGCCCACGAATGCATCCGGATGACGGCAGGGTTGTCAGCAATTTTATTGTTGCAGCACTTAAGGGTGAACCGATCACAATTCACGGAGATGGACTACAAAGCCGCAGTTTTTGTTATGTCACTGAATTAGTGGACGCAATGTACCGCATGATGCAGACAGAAGATTTTACCGGACCAGTTAACACAGGAAACCCCGGAGAATTCACCATGATTGAGTTGGCAGAAAAAGTCATCGAAATGACAAATTCAAGTTCCAAACTGATTAAAACCGCAGCACGTCCGGACGATCCAGGACGCCGCAGACCGGACATTACCCTGGCTAAAAAAAGACTCGGCTGGGAACCTAAAATAACACTTGAAGAAGGACTGCGTCCTACCATTGATTATTTTGATGAACTTTTGAAAAGCGCCTGAAAAGTACTGCTCACAAAATTGTTGCTGCCTGCTTTTGTGAGTTCGTTATTTTAGCTGAAGGTGCTGACAAACTTAAATATCAATCCCCGAAAACCTTCATGTCCCTCCTGCCTGTTCCTCTGGAACTAATTAAAATCGCAAAAGCAGTTGCGAAGTCCAATGGTCGCAGCCTGCTCGTCGGCGGTGCTGTACGGGACCACTTCATGGGTAGAAACATTTCTAAAGACATTGATGTAGAAATTTACGGAATGAGCCCGGAAATTCTTGAATCAGTGCTCGGAAAATTTGGACATCTTCATGCAGTGGGAAAAAGTTTTGGTGTGCTGAAGCTTAAAACTTCGAGCGCAGAATATGATTTTAGCCTGCCCAGATCCGAAAGCAAGTCCGGAAAAGGTCACCGTGGTTTTCTGGTAACAACTGATTCCACAATGAGTTACCAAAAAGCTGCTTCACGTCGTGACTTCACTGTCAACAGTATCGGTTATGATTTGTTAACACAGGAAGTGCTGGATCCTTTTGATGGTTTAGCTGACTTAAAGCGTAAAGTACTGAGGCATATCGGCCCCTCATTTGCCGAAGATCCGTTACGAGTTTTAAGGGCTATGCAGTTTTCCGCACGTCTTGATTTTGAAATTGCACCTGAAACTGTAGAACTTTGCAGTCAGTTAGACCTTGCCGAATTATCAAGGGAACGGATTTTCGAAGAGTTCCGGAAGTTGTTTTTAAAAGCAAAACGCCCTTCCATAGGTTTGGAAGCAGCCAAAAAGCTCGGAATCTTAAAGTATTTTCCAGAGTTAAAAGCGCTGATTGGAGTGCCGCAGGATCCGGAATGGCATCCGGAAGGTGACGTCTGGATTCATACTCTGCTTGTTATAGACGAAGCAGCAAAGTTAAGAAAAGGTGATGAAAAACAGGATTTGGAATTAATGTTCGGCGCGCTTTGTCATGATTTTGGTAAACCACTGACTACAGAATTCTTGCGTGGACGTTGGCGCAGTCCTGCTCATGACGTCAAAGGTGTTGCACCAACAGAGCATTTTTTACGCAGAATGACGGATGATCGAATTTTAATTGAACAAGTTACAACTCTAGTCAAAGAACACCTCCGTCCGGTACAGCTTTTTAAAGAACGTGAGCGTATTAATTCCGGAACAATCCGGAGACTCGCCTTACGTGTCCACATACCTGAGTTGGTTTTACTGGCCAAGGGCAGATTATTTTGGCAGGACACTGTCTGAAGATGAAAGAACACATTTTGAAGCAGGAGACTGGCTTTTGGATGAAGCAGAACGGATGAACGTGCGTGATGAAGCGCCTCGTCCGTTACTCCTCGGAAGACACCTTTTAGACCTCGGCGTGACCCCCGGACCTGAAATGGGTCTTATTTTAAAACAGGCATTTGAAAGCCAGCTCAACGGAGATTTTAAAAATGAAGAAGACGCCATTTCCTGGGCAAAATCATATCTTTCAAATTAGTACGCTCTTGCTCATTCCTGCCGGAATCGTTATAATCCAAGTAATATACACAGTATTTTTTCCAAACTATATTCACAGACATGTCATCCAAAACTCTCGCCAAAAATCGTAAAGCACGGTTCGAATATGATATACAGAATACAATGGAAGTCGGCATCGTCTTTCAGGGTACAGAAGTTAAGAGTGTCCGTGCAGGGCAAATCAATCTCGCAGAAAGTTACTGCAGGGTGGATGACCGTTTACAAGTATATTTATTGAATGCTCATATTTCTCAATACGATTTTGGCAACCGTCATAATCATGATCCACTCCGGCCGAGACGTTTGCTGCTTCACCGTTCTGAAATACGCCGCCTGTATGGACAGGTTAAAGAGCAGGGGCTGACTCTGATTCCGCTTAAAATTTATTTAAAAGGAGGACTTATTAAAATGGAGTTGGCTTTAGGTCGCGGAAAAAAACTGCATGATAAACGTCAAACTATGAAAAAACGGGACGCTGAGCGTGATGTGGAAAGAGCTCTCAGCGAACGTGATTAATCAGGAACAAGATGACCGAAAACACCCTGCAACCAGCTGATTCAGATCCTGCATGGTCGTGGCTCGCCCTGAGTTTAATTTCCGGAATTGGTTACAAAAAGATCCGGCAACTAAGTGAGCATGCAGGCAGTGTGCAGGAACTGTTGAAAACTCCTGCTGAAATACTTGTCAGCAAATTCCAACTCTCAGCCAAATTAGCCGGACTGCTTGCAAAGGCAACTCAAACACACAGTTTCCTGATCGAAAAACGAATCATTGGAGAAACTCCGGGAATCCGGCTTTTTTGTCCTGATTCATCCGGATACCCTTTGAGTTTAAAGCAAATATCGACTCCACCAAGTGTTTTGTATTGGCAGGGTGAGTTGGAGAATGCGGAAAGTCCGTGTCTTGCTTTCGTCGGTTCCAGAGGCTGCACAGCATACGGAAAACAACAAACACGTCGACTGGTTAAAGAGCTGGCACAAGCTGTTCCGGAGATGATAATTGTGAGCGGACTTGCAAAAGGTATTGACACGGTGGCGCATGAAACAGCATTAGAATGCGGTTTAAAAACCATTGCTGTACTCGCAGGTGGATTACAGCATATCTATCCTCCGGAAAATAAAAATCTGGCTGCGGAAATTCTAAAAAATGGAGCACTGGTTTCCGAATTTCCACTTGGTGTAAAACCGCTTGCACGTAATTTTCCTATCCGGAATCGTGTCATCAGCGGTTTGTCGATAGGAATTGTAGTAACAGAAGCGCGGAAAAAAAGCGGTGCAAAAATCACTGCCGCGTTTGCGCTTGAGCAAAACAGAGAGGTCTTTGCTTTACCGGGACGTGTTGATTCTTCTGCGAGTTCCGGTACTAACAGTTTGATTGCACGTCAACACGCTAAATTGATTTGCAGCGCAAGCGATATTTTAGAAGAATTATCACTTTTTTCTACTTCTACAACTCAACTGCCTTTCAATTTCGAAACTACTCAACCGGGATTAAAAAGAATAAATCCGGATGATTTGAATGAAATACAAAAGAAGATTGTTTTAGCCCTGCATGACGGAATTGAGGAAATCGACGCTATTCACTCACAAACCGAAATTGAAATGAATATCTTGCTGGCTACCTTGCTAGAATTAGAATTAGCTGGTAAAGTAGAGGGGATCGGTGGTCAAATATACCGCCTTGCGGTCGAACTTGATCTGCCCACAAAATAAAACTTTTAATGAGCATAAATGGAAACTAATTTTTACGTTGTCGGAGATAATCGCGGAACAGCGTTTTTTCTGAGAAATATCAAATTTTTCATCTGGTTACTGTTATCCATTATTGTTGCTTTGTCCATTGCAATCGCTTATCTGTATTTTACTCGTCAACTCGATCAAGAATTGTTGGCTGTACGTATCGAGCAAGAAAAAATACGCAGTGAAAGTCTTATAGAAAAATTAAAACAAACTGGACAACAGGACACTGAATGGGAGCAGCAAGTGTTGTCACAATCCTCTCAACAAAAAAAACTGAACGAGCAGCAGGCATCTCTTCTGGAACGTCAAAGAAATGAAATTAATGAGCTTAACTCAATTCTTAAACAACGCGAACAGGTGGTTCGTCAATTTCAACTTGAAAAAACTTCTACTCAGGAACAGATCAACAACCTGCAACTTAAAGCACGTTCCCTCCAGCAGCAGCTTCTGAGCGCGCAAGCATCTTTAACTGAATCGATCGCAGAAAATGAACTTGTCCAAACTAAAATAACTGAACTTGAAGCAGAAAAAAACAAACTTGAACTACAACAGAAAAAACGCAAGCAAGCTACTGCTTCAACTATTGCTCCAGTTAAAAAACAAAATACTAAAATAAACGCAAATGCTGATATCTCTGTTGCAAAATTAAAAATTAACCGGAAAAATGGTATAGTAAGCGTCAATTACAACCTGACCAATAATACGAACAGGCTCCAACAGGGTCGTACTGGCATGTACCTTTCTTCTAAGAAAAACCTGGAAAAAGATATTCCGTTCCGTCTCGAAAGCTCAATTCCTTATAGAATTAAAAGATACAGAATCATTTCCAGACAATTCTCCAAAGTAAAGCCAGGAAGTTTTGTACGAATCCTGATTTGGAATGACAAAAAGGAGCTGATAATTGATAATGCTTATCCGATAAAGTAGTAACAAAAACTCCTTTACTTTCCAACCTTCTTCATGTCTGCTCTCTTAAATCTCGACAGCGTCAGTAAGCGCTTCGGTTTTAGAAATATCCTCAACAACATTAACTTCTCGCTTGATACAGGTGAGTTCGTGATGCTGATTGGAAATAACGGTGCAGGCAAATCAACACTGCTCCGTATTATCAGTTCACTGATGAAACCGTCACACGGAGAAATCACTTTCCGCGGCACAAAGCAAAAAGACAGCCTACTGGAATGGCTGCAGATAATGGGCAGTATAACTCACGAAAACAGGTTATATGCAGACTTGAATTCGAAAGATAATTTACGCTTGTACGGAACTCTTTACGGTGTTGAGCAGCTGAATTCAAAAATTGATGATGTTTTAGCGAAAATCGATCTGTCACATGTTGCGCAACTGCCGGTTCGTAATTTCAGCAGCGGCATGACAAAACGTTTGATGATTGGACGCTTGATGTTGTGCCAACCTGAAATCCTGATTCTTGATGAACCTTACACCGGACTTGATCAACACTCATTCCGCTGGTTTCAGAAATATCTGCGGGAATTTCACCAGCAGGGAGGCACCGTGCTGATGGTTACCCACCAACTTGAACTTGGCTTGGAGTTAGCAACCCGTGTCCTCGTTTTACACCGCCAAAACATCAAGCATGATATTTCCTCTGCAGGCTTGAGCGTTGAACAGTGTAGCGCCCTGCTGGAAGAATAATGCAGTTTAATACTTACCTTGAAAATTTTTCAGTCTTAGAACAAATCCAGCAAACCTCAATCCGCGAAGTGATTTTAGAACACAAATCGCTGAGCAGAATGGGAAAGCAGAGTACAAAGTCACTGATCTCACTCCTGGACGCGGCCCTTTCTTGCGGATTGTCCCCCGTTTTGCAGTGGGACATCCTCATCACAGAGCAAACTTTCCAGCACTGCCTGACACTCCTGAATCGTCTGCCTTTAGCAAAATTTCACGCAATCCGTGTACAGGATCTCGGAGCTGCGGAGTGGATCCGGCAGGAACATCCGGAATTACCGCTGCAGTTGATTGTTGAAAGCGGAAACCATAACATCACCGGACTTCAGCGCTGGGTGGAATACTTTGGTCCGCAATTACAACGCCTCGTTCTTTCCACAGAACTTCCTAAATCAGTGCTGCTTGAGTATAGTAAAACTTTAACTGTACCTTGTGAAATATTAGCTGTTGGTAGAATTTTATTGTTTTATACTCCCCGTAAATTACTTAGTTCGCAGAATTTTTTAACAAACTCCCCAGATTTTCTGGAAAAAAAATTAGTCGCCGGAGATCAACCGCAACGACAGTTTCCAACAGTTGAAAATCAACATGGAACTTTCATGTTTCATCATCGGGATTTGTTTTTGCTGGATTATCTTCCGGAACTGCAGAGCACAAGTTTGAGTGTCTTAAGACTTGATTTACGGCATCTTGATTTATCCGCAAACTGGCTTATTAAAATGACAGAACTACTGGAGTCATTTGATAAAGAAAAATGCACTGCCTTAAAATCTGCCTGGCCCACTAAAATAACACATGGTTTCTTTAGAGCAAACCGAACTGACCTCGCAATTGAGCGGATAAAAAACCCACACCTGAAGGATCACGGAGAAACTCTGGTAGCTTATGTCGTTGAAGCAGTCAAGGGTGAGCATCTGATTATTTTAGCACGTAAAACATTCCCTTTTGCTAAAACATTACAGGGGATTACTCCGGAAGGACGGGAGTGTGAAATTGCGACCGAAGACATTCAGACTACTGACGGTCAGCCTGTAACAGAGATTGTTTCCGGAAATCTGTATCAAGTTCCGCACGTCAAATATGTGACCGCACAGACGCTGGTCTACAGTCGTTCTGAGTGATTGCAGCTTGAATGTTTAGCACAAACACGTAAACTTTAAAGGCTTTTTCTTTGAAATTTACGGTGCTGCCTGTAATAATATTTCAAACCTTTTTCGTTCAATAATCCCTGTTTAATACTGCGCTCAAGGGTCTTCATGCAGGTCTTCAGTTACCAGGAAAATAAATCATCTTTCCCAAGTTCCGTTGTTACTATCGGAAATTTTGATGGAATTCATTTAGGCCACCGTGCTTTAATTTGTTCTGCAGTACATGAAGCAAAAGCACGCGGATGTGCCAGTGCTTTGGTGACTTTTGATCCGCATCCTCAAGAAATAATTCATTCCCAACAATCAGTTTCGCGAATTTGCACGGCTGTTCATCAACTGCGTTTACTTGAAGAACTCGGTCTCGATGAGCTGCATGTGATACCGTTCACAAAGGAACTGTCGCAAATGCCTCCGGAAGAATTCGCTCTTCAGTTTTTGATCAAACGTTTTGCTTTAGCGAAACTTGTCATAGGTTACGATTTCCGTTTTGGAAAATACCGTGCAGGCGACTTCATCCTGTTGGAAACTCTCAGCCAAAAATACAACTTTTCACTGGAAGAAGTTGCTCCTGTGCAAGAGAAAGGTCAAACAGTAAGCAGTACTCTGATACGGGAGTTGATACAGGAATATCGTTTTGCAGAAATACCGTCTTATCTTGGTCGGGACTTCAGTATATACGGAGAGGTAGTTTACGGTGAACAGCGTGGACAGAAACTTGGATTTCCTACTGCAAACATCCAGCCCGGAATCACCTTAGCTTTGCCGAACGGCGTCTATGTCAGCAAAATAAAATTAGCAGATAAAACTCATTTTGGCGTTACTAATGTGGGTAAACGGCCTACATTCGGCGAAAATGCTGTTACTGTTGAAACTTGGCTTTTTGATTTTGAAGAAGATATTTACGGTAAGGATATTGAGGTTATTCCGCTTTTTCAGTTGAGACCGGAAAAGAAATTTTCCGGGATGGAAGATTTGCAATATCAAATTAAGCAGGACGTTGAAAGCGCGCGTAATTACCTGGTTGAA
>JGI26249J51723_1000483_pt1 | contig 13922 bp, 16 predicted proteins | sample SaaInlV_135m_DNA_FD_51723 | JGI IMG/M metagenome (IMG submission 51723) | reverse complement strand
AATATGGTGCGGAAGGAGAGACTCGAACTCTCACGTCTTACGACACTGGAACCTAAATCCAGCGTGTCTACCAATTCCACCACTCCCGCGAAGAATTTGAAATTATACCTAAATAATGTTAAAGTGGGGACTTTCAAACCTAGGAATAATCAAATGACAATTACAAATGCAGTATCTGCGATGGCCGGTGTTTTTATTATGGCTTCACTTCTTTTAAACAATGCAAATATGTTTACAGAAGCAAGCTGGCTATGGCTAACATTTTTTGTTGGTTTTAACTTATTTCAATCAGCTTTTACTGGGTTTTGCCCTGCCGCTAAAATCTTTAAAGCAGTTGGCTTTAAAGATAGCGATTGTTGCGTTAAAGACTAATAGATTTAGTCACCGGAATCAAACCAGTTAAGCTTCTCTCGAAGCTTAACCACTTCACCAACAATAATTAATGTCGGTGCTTTGATTGGCTGTGTGGCAACAATATTTGGCAATTCACCCAAAGTTGTAGTCCACACCTTATGATCAGGCGTTGTGCCTTTTTCTACTAACGCAACTGGCATATTAGCACGCATACCGTGCTCAATCAGCTTGTCTGACAAATGTTGAGCGCCTTTAAGTGCCATGTAAAACACAATGGTTTGCTGCTCAACGGCTAGCTCGTTCCACGGCAGGTTCATGCTGCCGTCTTTCAAATGACCAGTAACAAATCGACAAGATTGAGAATAATCACGGTGTGTAAGCGGAATGCCTGAATAGGTTGAGCAACCAGATGCGGCAGTAATGCCCGGCACTACTTGAAATGGCACGCCATTTTCAGCTAGCGTTTCAATTTCCTCACCACCACGACCAAAGATAAATGGATCGCCGCCCTTAAGGCGACAAACTCGCCTGCCTTTTTTGGCTAAATCTACCAATAACTGATTGATACCATCCTGTGGAACACTGTGGTTATCGCGCTCTTTACCAACATAAATCAGCTCAGCATCACGACGAACAAGCTCCATTACCCCTTCTGACACTAAACGATCATACAAAATAACATCCGCTTGCTGCATAAGGCGCAAGGCTTTAAAGGTAAGTAAATCTGGATCACCTGGACCGCCACCAACCAAATACACCTCACCCATTTCAGTATCTATTGAGTCATCAAGCTGCAGCTGCATATCGGCTTTAGCTTCATCCACTTTTCCAGAAAAAACTTTTTCCGCCACGATGCCTGAAAAAACACGTTCCCAGAAATAGCGCCTGTCTTCAATATTGATAAATTTTTCCTTAACTTGCTCTCTAAAATTACCCGCTAATTCCGCTAGCTTTCCATATGCATGTGGAATGGTGCTTTCGAGTTTTGCACGAATAAGGCGTGCCAAAACTGGCGCCTTTCCAGCTGAAGAGATAGCAATAACAATTGGTGATCTATCCACAATTGACGGCATAATAAATGAACATAAATCAGGTGAATCCACCACATTAACCGGAATATTGGCATTGTGCGCCAATTGTGACACCTGGGCATTAAGCTGAGCATCATCTGTTGCTGAAATAATCAGCGCTTGAGTAGTGATATCACTTGGCTCAAAGTTGCGCTTTACTAATGTAATTTTATTTTGATCCGCCAGAGCTTGGACACTCGAACAAGCCGAATGATCAATGCAAGTTACTTGTGCGTTAGCCTTTAGTAAAAGTGTCATTTTTCTAAAGGCGATATCACCACCACCAACAACCAAACAAGGTTTTTGCTTAATATCGATAAAAATAGGTAAGTAATTCATGTGTTATTACAACTATCTAAAATAAAAGCTTATATTATAATGTCTTAATCTTAATTAAAGACACAAAACACCTATTGTTATGGCTCACGAGCACTTCACCTGCCCTTTTTCACATTTAATTCTTAGTAGTCGCTGTGGCTGCCAATTTGCCGCTAAAGACTGTGTTGCAGAAAAAGAATTTGGCTCTTGCTCTAATCAACACGCCTCAGATTTGTGTCATTCAGTTTATTACCACTTGCGTGATAATAGTGATTTTGTCTTAAAATCTCATTGCATCAACAACCTTTCTGTTGGGCAGCAATCCAAAATAAAAATGGGTGGTTTGTTGGCTTTGCAGGAGCTGATGGGGTTGATAATGGCGATAAGATTAACGATATTAATAATCTAGTTGGGAAAATTCATACAAACTATCCAGACCTTACTCACATCCCTTTTTCAAAGCTCATGCCCAGAATTGCCAAGTTTAAATTTAGGAAAAAACCCTAAATTTTTAGAATTTTTTTAACAAAAGGAATAGATATTGGACTTTTTTGCCTTAAAGATTCTTGGTCTAATTGGTCAATAGCAGACAATACAACGTTTAAATCTCTAGAAAAGACTTTAAATAGATATGCGTAAACTTTATCGTCAATATCAAGACTCTTATCTTGCATTTTGCGCTGAATTAAGACGATCTTTTCTTGATCGTCAAGCTGCTCCAAACGGTAAACAACCGCTAAAGATAATCGGGTCTTAAGGTCTTTTAATAATTCCAATTCACCGGGTGGCACAGGCGCTGAAATAATAAGCTTAGTTTTTGTTTGCTTGATTTGATTATAAAGATCAAATAATTCTTGCTGTTGAGCCACATTAAGTTGATCAATATTATCAATACACACCCAATCATAATCCGCTAGCGTATTTAAAAAATCCTCTGGCAATGTTTGACCAATATCCACATAAACTGCTTTTAAGTCTTGCTCCAGTGCTTTAAAAATACAGCCCTGTAACAGATGCGTCTTGCCACTGGATTTGTCACCCGAAACAAAAACAACAGATGATTGCTCTTGGGAGAATAGTGTCTCGATAAAATCTAATAATGTTTGATTTTTTTTAACTAAGAAATTACCAAGTAACATCTTTGAGTCTAGAGAAATAGGGAGTCCGAGTTGCTTCATGATATTGCGTTTACTTTTTCTCTTGAGAGATAACTCTTTCCATCCAGATCCAAATATAATCTGCACCGCTTAATACGGTTGAAGTGGCAACAATAATAAAAAATATAGTACTCCATTGCTGTTGGATTGGATACAACTGTATCACCACCAAAAATAACACTAAAGAAATTTGTAAAGCAGTATTAAATTTGGACAACTTTGAAGGAGAGAGTAACTCCTCTTTGGGCGTGCCAGCGCCAATGAAGCACCCTACCGTGCCGGATACAATCATGACATCACGCAAAAATACCAGTACCAACAACCATAATGGTAGCAATCCAATCACATTTAAAGTGATAAAACTACTCATCAATAGTAGCTTATCAGCAACGGGATCAAGGATAGATCCCAATCGAGTTTCAAACGAGTAGCGTTTTGCAATCCAGCCATCTAATGCATCGGTAATTCCAGCCACAAAAAATAATACCATCGCCAAAAAATATTGATGATTTAATAAAGTCAGCACAACTGGTACTGTTAAAATAATGCGTAAAATTGAAAGCGCATTTGGCACACTAGAAAAATTCATTTTTCGACTTGTTCAATTGAGATTCAAAAAAATTAATTATACGGAAAAAACCCTATGTCATCATTGACTTACCAAGACTCAGGTGTCGACATTACCAAAGGTAATGACTTAATCGAACAAATTAAACCTATTGCAAAATCTACTATGCGCGAAGGCGTNTTAGCAGGGCTTGGTGGTTTTGGCGCAATGTTTGAACTAGATCTTAAAAAATATAAGAATCCAGTTCTAATTTCCGGAACGGATGGGGTTGGCACCAAGCTTAAAGTGGCAGAAATGCTTAACAAGCACGATACTATTGGCATTGACTTAGTCGCCATGTGTGTTAATGACTTAATTGTACAGGGTGCAGAGCCATTATTTTTCTTAGACTATTACGCGACTGGCAAGCTAAATACCGATCTAGCTACCTCAGTTATCTACGGTATTGGCGAGGGCTGTAAAATCTCTGGCTGTGCGCTTATTGGTGGTGAAACAGCTGAAATGCCTGGCATGTACCAAGGTGAAGAATACGATCTTGCAGGTTTTTGTGTTGGTATTGCTGATAAAGATAAAGTTATTGATGGCTNAAAAGTAGCCAATGGCGACCATATCATCGCCTTAGCCTCATCAGGTCCTCATTCAAATGGCTATTCTCTCATTCGTAAAGTTCTAGAGCAATCTAANCCTACTGATGCACAACTACAAGCATTAATAGAGCCAACTAAAATTTACGTTAAATCCGTCTTATCATTGATTGAAAAATATTCTGTACACGCCATTTCTCATATTACCGGTGGCGGTCTTTTAGAAAATATTCCAAGAGTTTTGCCAGATGACTTGGCCGCAAAACTAGATAATAAATCTTGGCAGCTACCTGAAATATTCCAATTTTTACAAGATAACGGCAATATTGATATCATGGAAATGTATCGCGTCTTTAACTGTGGCGTTGGCATGGTGCTAGTCATTCCAGCTGACCAAAGTGCAGCGGCAATTCAGCATATGAACGAACAAGGGGAAAATGCTTGGCTAATTGGCGAAATTGTTGCCAATGAAGGCTCTCAGGTAATCATCTAAATGAAGGCTGTCGCTCTAATCTCTGGCAGCGGCTCAAACCTTCAGTCACTGATCGATCATGCTGAAAAAATTGATCTAGATATTCAGGCGGTTATTAGCAACAAAGAAGATGCTTACGGGATAAAGCGCGCTCAAAAGGTCAATATTCCTACTCACGTACTCATCCATACGCAATTTCCTTCAAGAGAAAAATTTGATCAGCAGCTAAGTCAAACTATTGATCAGCACAGTCCGGATATTATTATCTTAGCAGGCTTTATGCGTATTCTCACTGAAGAATTTACGCAAAAGTATGCAGGCAAGATGTTAAATATTCACCCATCCTTACTGCCAAAATTCCAAGGACTTAACACTCACCAAAGAGCGCTTGATGCCAAAGAGAGTGAGCACGGTGTTAGTGTTCATTTTGTCACTGCTAAGCTTGACGGCGGGCCTGTTATCGCTCAAGCTCGTGTTCCAATACTGGCTGATGATACTGTTGAGTCACTTGCTCAACGCGTACTAATCGAAGAGCACAAATTATTTCCTAAAGTTGTTCATTGGTTTACTCAAGGCAGGTTGAAGCTGATCGACAATCATGCTACTTTGGATGGTCAAATAATATGAGACTGTTTTTTTTATTTACATTACTCTCTCTAATTACTACTGCCACCTTAGCTTTCAAGCCCCATATTGCCAACTACCAACTCTCCATCAACGGGCTTAAAATAGCTGAGGAAGTAAGAACTCTTCATCAACTAGAAGATGGATATTTTTATACCGCAAATGCCAAAACCTCAGGGCTAGCAGCAATGATAAAGGACTATTCTATCTCTGCCAGTTCAACATTTAAACTGAATAATAAAGGCGTAGACAGCACCGCTTATCAAATCATGGAGCAGGAAGATAAAAAAATCACCAAGAGCTATGCTATTGATATTAATTCTCAATTCGGAAGTGTTACATCTTTACTAACCAAAACACAACCAAAAATCAATACTTGGAAGGCGAATGAAGGCAATATTACTGATCCACTAAGTGTTTTTTTAGCCATTTCTTTTGATCTGAAAAACAACCCAAATCAATCTTTGTTTAGCTATCAAATTGCCGATGGCAGCTCTATTGAAACTCAGGAGTTTAAAAAATCTGATAAGCACACTGTAAACATTCAGGGCAAGTCATATAGTGCCACTAAAGTAGAGCGCATTAACCACCAGGATAACAACATTCAAGCGTATTTTTTATCAGAATATCAATACCTACCCATCTTAATTAAACAAACCAAAAGTGGCAGAAACTATCTATATGAGATAACCAATTTTAAAATATCAGATGTTAAAGGATTACAAGTAACTTTGTAAATATTGACCTGTATAAGAGCCCTTAACTTGACTTACTGATTCTGGCGTTCCTGTTGCCACAATACATCCACCCTTGTCTCCACCCTCAGGCCCCAGATCAACAATCCAGTCTGCAGTTTTAATAACATCTAGATTGTGCTCAATAATCACAATGGTATTTTCTCTTTCACGCAAACGATTAATCACGGACAATAGCTGCTTAATATCATGAAAATGCAGGCCTGTTGTTGGTTCATCTAGGATATACAGCGTTTGTCCTGTATCAAGTTTTGACAACTCTTTAGCCAATTTAATACGCTGAGCCTCACCACCTGACAAGGTGGTGGCATTTTGCCCCAAGGTAATGTACGACAAACCCACATCCATCAGTGTTTGCAATTTTTGCTTAATTTTTGGCATTGGCTCAAAAAAATCTACCGCCGTCTCAACGGTCATATCTAACACTTGAGAAATATTCTTACCCTTGTAGGTAATCTCTAAAGTTTCACGATTGTATCGATCACCATGACATACATCGCAAGGCACATAAATATCTGGCAAAAAGTGCATTTCTACTTTAATTAGCCCATCCCCCTTACAAGCTTCACAGCGACCACCTTTGACATTGAAACTAAATCGACCGGCCTTGTAGCCACGGCTTCTAGCCTCCAATGTCTGCGAGAAAAGATCGCGCACCAAAGAAAATATGCCCGTATAAGTAGCAGGATTAGAGCGTGGAGTACGCCCAATTGGGCTTTGATCAATATTTACAATTTTGTCAAAATACTCAAGCCCCGTCACTGTGTCAAACTCTGCTGGCGTCGTTTGTGCACGATTCAAATCACGCGCTGCCAGCGCATACAAAGTGTCATTAATAAGTGTTGATTTTCCCGAGCCAGAGACACCAGTAATACAAGTTAGCACGCCAACAGGAATGGATAAATCTACATTATTGAGATTATTACCTTTGGCACCTTTAATTTCAATCCACTGATCGGAAGTTTTACGAATGGCTGGCACTTCAATACTCTGTCTGCCACTAATATAATCACCAGTAAGTGATTTNGGATTNTTNGCCACCTCCTCCGGNGTGCCCGATGCAATAACCTCACCACCATGCATACCTGCACCGGGGCCAATATCAATCACATAATCCGCTTGTTTAATNGCATCTTCATCGTGCTCAACAACAATTACTGTATTACCAATATCGCGCAGGTATGTNAGTGTATTTAAAAGCTTTTGATTATCTCGTTGATGCAAACCAATAGAAGGCTCATCTAAAACGTACAANACNCCCATGAGTCCTGCGCCAATTTGACTAGCCAGACGAATTCTTTGCGCCTCACCGCCTGATAAAGAATTAGCTCTACGATCAAGACTCAAATACTCTAGCCCAACATTGATTAAAAACTCAAGGCGTTGAATGATCTCTTTTAACACCTTATCTGCGATTTGCGCTCTAGAGCCTTCAAGCTCAAGCGACTTTAAAAATTCATAAATATTAGCAATTGAAAGTTTGGTGATGTACGATAGATTACGCCCNCCAATAAACACATTTCTAGCAGACTCATTAAGTCGATCGCCTTCACACTCTATACAATCTTGACTCACCACATAACGAGACAACTCCTCTCGAACCGAGCGAATTTCACTTTCTTCATAGCGGCGCATCATGCGCGGGATAACACCTTCAAATGGCTTAGGTTTGTTTGACCAGCCTTTTCGGCCTTTAATTTTAGAGAAGTCAATTTCATCTTCACCGCTACCGTACAACACAATTTTCTTGTGCTCATCACTTAGATCTTCATAAGTTGTTTCAATGTCAAATCCATAATACTGACCTACCAGCATTAAAATTTGATAAAAATAAGCATTCGATCGGCCCCAGCCATAAATCGCACCATCCGCTAAACTCAGNCCCGGATTAGCCACCACTTTTTGCGCATCAAACATGTCTTTCACACCTAGACCGTCACACGTCGGACAAGCGCCTACTGGATTATTAAACGAGAAAAGTCTTGGCTCTAATTCTGTCAATGAATAACCACATTTAACACAGGAAAACTTAGCAGAAAATACCATTTCATCCCAAATTGCCGCCTCATCCATTGGCAGCACTTTAACTAAGCCACCGCTCAGGTTAAGCGCCGTTTCTAAAGATTCAGACAAGCGTGATACAATATCCTTTCGAACTTTTAAACGGTCAATGACGATTTCAATGGTGTGATTAGTTTTGCCATTAAGCTCATCCATCTCATCCATATACATCACTTCACCATCAACACGAGCACGCAAAAATCCCTGGTGTGACAACTCTTCTAATAGTTTTTTATGGCTGCCTTTACGATTTTGCACAATTGGCGCTAATAGCATAATTTTTTCACTTTCCGGTAGGGTGATAATACTATCAACCATTTGGGAAATTGTTTGCGACTCAAGATCAATATCGTGCTCTGGACATTTAGGAATGCCTGCTCGAGCAAACAACAATCTCAAATAATCATAAATCTCGGTAATCGTACCAACGGTTGATCTAGGATTGTGCGAAGTTGCTTTTTGCTCAATTGAGATAGCAGGAGACAAGCCTTCGATGTGATCCACATCAGGCTTTTCCATGAGTGATAAAAACTGTCTCGCATAAGCTGACAAAGATTCAACATAGCGTCTTTGGCCTTCTGCATAAATCGTATCAAAAGCTAATGACGACTTACCTGAACCTGACAAACCGGTAATCACCACCAGCTTATTTCTAGGGATATTAATATCAATATTCTTTAAGTTGTGAACGCGAGCGCCACGTATGCTAATCTGATCCATGAGATGCCTAAATTATGTCGGACAAAGGGTTCATTATAACGAGCAAGATAGGTAAAATCACTTCTATTCTAACTATGACTAATATTTAAATTCTAAGTATGAGTAAATACAAACGCATCCTATTAAAATTAAGCGGAGAAGCGCTAGCCAGCTTTGAAAACACCGTTGATCCAGCCACTCTTGATAAAGTTGTTGGCATTATTAAATCTGTTCAAAATCAAGGTGTAGAAGTAGGAATTGTTGTTGGTGGTGGCAATATCTTTCGCGGTGCAGCACTGGCAGAGGCTGGCATGAATCGAGTAACGGGCGACCACATGGGTATGCTTGCCACAGTCATGAATGCACTTGCTATTTCAGACTCTTGTCGAAAAAATAATGTTGATGTGTTAGTCATGTCTGGCTTTCCAATTGGTGGTGGCGTTTGTGAGCCAATGGATCACAACAAAGCCAAACAAGCTTTAAGTGAAGGCAAAGTGGTGATTTTCTCAGCAGGAACCGGCGCACCTTGTTTCACTACCGACACAGGCGCCACACTCAGAGCCATTGAAATTGGCGCCCAGGCTGTGTTTAAAGCCACCAAAGTAGATGGCGTATATACAGCTGACCCAATGAAAGATCCAAGTGCTACACGCTACGATACACTCAGNTTTGATGAAGCCATTAGCAAAAATTTAAAAATTATGGACACCTCAGCTTTTGCTATGTGTCGTGAGCATAATATCGAAATCTGCGTCTTTAGTATGCTTGAAGATGCCAATACATTGTCTAATATTCTCAAGGGTGANGCCCTAGGAACCATCGTAAGGAACTAACCATGTTAACTGAAATCCAACAAGACGCCAAAGATCGCATGAGTAAGAGTGTTAACTCACTCGAAAATAATTTCACAAAAATTCGTGCTGGTCGTGCACATCCCTCTCTACTTGAGCAGGTCCAAGTGGAATACTATGGATCAATGGTGCCATTATCTCAAGTGGGCAACATTGTTGCTGAAGATTCGCGCACACTAAAGGTATCTATCTGGGAAAAGGATATGGCAGCTGCNGCAGAAAAAGCCATCATGACTTCAGATCTAGGCCTTAACCCNCAAGCCATGGGTCAAGTGATCCGCATCCCTCTACCTCCTCTTACTGAAGAGCGTAGACAGCAATTAGTAAANGTAGTTAGAGATGAAGCTGAAAATGCCAAAATTGCCATTCGTAATATTCGTCGTGATGCCAACTCTGACTTTAAAGATTTATTAAAAGATAAAGAAATNTCAGAAGACGAGGCTAGAAAGGCAGAAGANAACGTGCAGAAAATTACTGATGCTAGTGTTAAAGAGGTGGAAGCTAAGTTATCCGAGAAAGAAAACTCACTCTTAGAAATTTAAACTTTTCTTTAGCTATAAAAAAGGCCTGCAACTGCAGGCCTTTTTATTGATGTTTGCGAATAACGCTTACTGGCCTTTTACACAGGCAAAGTAATCTGCCCAACGCTCAGGTGAGAACAACGTGCCCATTGCATCAATTGGGCCCGTATTAAACAAAAATCCACCAGCTAGTGCATCTTCAAATCTTGAAATATTGTCATCAGACAAGCCTAGTGTAACCTGGCAAGCTTGGTGCGCCGCTTCAGTTACAGCAAAACCAGAAGGTGTTTGACCAATAACTTTAGACGTGTCGCTTAAAGTCATTGTGTCTGGNGCTTGCTCAGTGATTACTGTTTTTTCAGCAACAGGCTGCATTGAATCAAATGATTCAACAGGGCCCATATCACGGTCATCGCCACCAGCAATTAGTGCAGTTGTTAAAGTAACCGCTGCTGCAAAAGTTAATGTTTTATTCATCATATCTTTAATCTCCAAATAATTTAAAATTCCTCTTCTGTACTACATTTTATATGACCTTGGTTTTGTATGCTCAAAGATTTTAAAAAACATTGTAATATGACACGCTTATCAACTATTTGCTCTCAATTAGTTGAGTTATCAAATCAGGCATTCTCAGTTAATAATGGCAATATTCCCAAATGGGAAGAGGCGATTTCCAGCATTCAAAAGACTCAGCCAGGCAAGCTAAGCTTCGAACACCCTTATATTGCTATCGATACAAAGGTTAATATTGATGACCTTACTTTATCTTTAAAACAACTCATGCCATGGCGCAAGGGGCCTTATCAAATTGGAGATCTGCAGCTAGACAGTGAATGGCGTGGAGATATGAAATGGGACCGACTTAAAGGTCACCTTCAACCTTTAGCCGGAAAAACGGTATTAGATGTTGGCTCTGGCAATGGTTATTTCACCTATCTCATGGCCATGCAAGGCGCTGAAATCGCTGTTGGAATTGAGCCTTTTCTGCTTTTTAATTATCAATTTCAAGCTATTCATACTTTAATAAGCCAACCACCAAAAGCTTATGTATTACCCTTGAAACTGGAACAAATGCCCAAAGAATCTTCTTTTGATAGTGTTTTTTCAATGGGTGTTTTGTATCACCAAAAAGATCACATGCTTCATTTACAACAACTTAAAGATGTGCTGATAGAAGGTGGTGAACTTATTTTAGAAACGCTGATTATCGATCAAAAACATGGCGACCAAATCACCCCAGAAGATCGTTATGCACGCATGCGCAATGTCTGGTGCCTGCCTTCTACTGATACGCTACACATTTGGCTAGAACAGGCCGGCTTTAAAAATATTAAGTTAATTGATGTTACTAAAACCACACCAGAAGAGCAGCGAGCCACTCATTGGATTGGGGACAAGACCCAGTCTATTAAAGATTTTCTCGATCCAAATGATGACAATTTAACCATCGAAGGCTTGCCTGCCCCTAAGCGTGCTGTCTTTATTTGCCAAAAATAGTATAATCACCTCCATGAAATTTCGCCTATTTTTCCTCACCCTACTATTAGCCACCAATACATTTGCTAATCCAAATATTGTGGTGAGTATTAAGCCGATTCATTCAATAGTTAGCAACCTAACCCAAGGTGTTAGTACGCCAAAATTATTACTTAGCAGTAAGCAATCTGCACACCACGCACACCTTAAGCCCTCCCAACTATCTCACCTTGAGCAGGCGGATTTAGTAATTATTGTTCATCCAGATTTTGAACAGGGCTTATCAAAATCTATTCGCAATATTCCAGCAGAAAAAATACTCACCGTTGATCAAAGCATGACCAGCAAACATGACGAACATGACGAACATGACGATAAAAATCATCATAGCTGGCTGAGCATTCAACACATACAACAATTCGCTCAAAAGCTCGGCGATACACTCATACAAATTGATCCAAAAAATAAAGCGACCTATCAAGGCAATTTGCACAAGTTTAGTCAAAAGCTAACTGCGCTTAAACTTAGCTTACAACAGCAACTATCCAATCATGCCAACCAATCATTAATCACTTACAACAATGCTTTTGAGCATTTTATAAAAAGCCAACAGCTCAAACAAATAGGTAGTTCAGCCAGCGACATGGTGAAAATTTAAGTATTTTTAAAATTTTAAAAGCCAAAAAAATCATTCAAAAACAGCAAACTAGCTGCCTACTTTTCACCACAGAAATCCCACAAAAACGTATTAATACACTCACTGAAGGCTTAGTCATTAACACGGCAGAGATTGATATTATTGGATTTGATATTCAACCGGGTGCTGATCATTACTTTAAGCTCATGCAAAACATCACTCAAAAGGTCGAGCAATGTCTCAAGTAAGAACGGCTTTTAATAAGGCTTCAAATGATTATGAGGATCATGCTTTTTTACAAAAAGAAGTTGCCACTCGTCTAGATCGAAAGCTTAACATCATCTCTAGCAATTCAGCAGTTATCCTAGACTTAGGCGCGGGCACAGGACTACTCTCTCAACAGCTAGAAATACGCTTTCCAGATTCTAAAATAATCGCACTAGACTTTGCCCAGAACTCTTTAAAAAACAACAAACTGGCTAATAAAATCTGCGCCAATGCTAATCATTTGCCATTAGCGGATAATAGCGTTGATATCGTGATTTCCAGTTTAATGATGCAGTGGTGCCCTGATCTTAAGCAGCTATTTTCAGAGATCCACAGAGTGCTTAAAAATGACGGATTAATCTTATTCTCCACCTTTGGTCCAGATACCCTTAAAGAGCTGAAAAAGAGCTGGTCAGTGGTCGATAACGAAGTGCATGTTAATACATTCACCGACATGCATGATATTGGTGATCAAATGCTTGGTGCTGGCTTTCAATCCCCAGTGATGGAAATGGAAACACTCACCCTAACCTATCAAACAGTGACCGACCTTTTGCGTGACCTTAAAGCCATTGGTGCGCAATCAGTGGGCAACCGCTCAAAGTCACTAATGGGTAAAAATAAATTTAAACTTATGGTTGAGATGTACGAATCTTTCCGCCAAGACGGCAAACTCCCAGCAACCTATGAAGTGGTTTACGGACATGCTTGGGTTCGACCTAAAGCCTCTTTTAAAGCTCAAAAAATTGAGCTAAATAATAGCTAAAAATGGGTAGCCTAGGTGAAAATCTCCAAATAAAGACGTTCGACTTTTTGGCGTGCCCACGGGGTTTTTCGTAAGAACTTTAAGCTAGAATTGATACTGGGATCACTCTTGAAACAGTTTATATCAATGTGCTTGGCCAGCTCTTTCCAGCCAAAATGTGCTACTAGCTCAGTAACAATTGTTTTGAGCGTAATTCCATGGAGTGGATCTTGGTTATGCATCTATTCTAATTTTATGGCTGTTAATGAGTTTTTAAGCGTTTTTTGCTGGCTCTGCTTTTTTAACCCGAATTTTGTTGCCATTAATAGGCTTGCCATTAAGCGCTTGTATGGCTACTTTTGCGTCACCCACTTTGGCAATTTCAACAAATCCAAAACCTTTAGATTCGCTCGTTTTTTTGTCTAGCACCAAGGTGCAAGATTGAACTTCGCCATGAGCTTCAAATAACTCTTTAAGCCCACTTTCTGTAAAGGTGCGAGGTAGGTTTCTGATCAATATTTTCATTTTTTGTCGTGTTTTTTTTAATTGAAATTAGACTTAGATTTTAGCATATATTTAAAATACTGATAAATGACCACCTGTCGGGCTAAAAATATTGGAAATAATAAAAATCAGCCAAATACTCACAAAGCAAAACCTTGTTTTACTCTAAAAACCTCAGTTTATAGCTTCAGAGTAAGGCTAGAATACAGTTTTAAATGGTTTTTGATATAAAAAAACAAACTAACCAGCTTTGCTT
>JGI26249J51723_1000478_pt1 | contig 14024 bp, 11 predicted proteins | sample SaaInlV_135m_DNA_FD_51723 | JGI IMG/M metagenome (IMG submission 51723) | reverse complement strand
TCTATGGTTTCCAAGTAGATTTTCAAAGAGATATTCGGAAAGAAGATAAATTTCAAATTATGTATGAGGTGTTCATTGATAAGAATAAAAAAGTAATTGAAACAGGTGAAATTCTTTACGCAAATCTTAAACTCAGTGGCCAAGATAATCCATTATATTTTTTTAATGAAGAGGATCACGAAGGTCATTATGATAAAAATGGTAAAAGTGTACAAAAAGCATTAATGAAAACTCCTATTAATGGTGCAAGATTATCCTCATCTTTTGGAATGAGAAAACATCCAATTGATGGATTTAATAAAATGCATAGAGGTACTGACTTTGCAGCTCCTAAAGGAACTCCAATTATGGCATCTGGAAATGGAATAATTAAAAAAGTTGGCTGGTGCGGAGGAGGTGGAAACTGTATAAAAATTAGACATAATTCAACCTATGAAACAATTTATGCTCACATGTCAAAATTTGCACGAGGAATTAAAATTGGTGTAAGAGTCAAACAGGGTCAAACAATTGGATACGTTGGTTCTACAGGAAAATCAACTGGCCCACACTTGCACTATGAAGTAATTGTTAATGGAAAAAAAGTAAATTCCCAAAAATTAAAGCTTCCATCTGGTAAAATTTTAAAAGGAAATAAAAGAGAATTATTTGAAACTAATAAGATTAGATTAGACGTTCTTAAATCAGAAAAAATTATTGGATTAAATTAAATAGCTTTGGTTTCAGACTTTACTGTTTTTTTAACCTCAGTGACAACTTTAGCTTTTTCAACCACTTCATCTTTAGAGACTTCATTTACTACAGTAGATTTTTCCACTGCAGAACTTTCACTATCTATAGGTTTATTTGCTACAAATCTCTCTTTTCTAGAGGCTTCTTGCTCATTCATAACTCTTGTAAAATGATCAGCATGTTGCAGATAATTTTCTGATAAGATTTTATCTCCACTAGAAGATGCCTCTCTTGCTAAATCATTATATTTTTCTATTAGTTTTGAGGCATTATGATTATTTCTGCCAGGAATTTTTCTTTTAAAATTGTCGTTATTTGAATAATTGGAACTAAATTTTGGTCTATCCCCAGTGGTTTTAAAATTTCTATCATTTCTTCTAAAATTATTTCTTCTAATATTGTTGTTGTTATTTCTAAATGTTACCATAAGTCTAATTAGTTATATTTTTGTACTGACGATGCATCGATCATTCTTTGCAAGATCTTTTGAAATACTATTTATATAAAAACCTTTATCTTTTAATAAATTAATTACTTTATTTTTTTGATCAAAACCAATCTCTAAAATAAATTTGCCATTTTTTTTAATCAGTTCAGATGATTTTTTTATTACTTTTCTGATTTCTGATAATCCATCTAACCCACCATCAAGTGCTAATTTTGGCTCAAAATTAACAACGTCTTTTTCCAAATATTTTAAATCAAATTTTTTAATATATGGAGGATTAGAAACAATCAAATCATATTTCCCTAAATCAAATTTGTCAACATCTGATTTAAAAAAATTTACTCTTGAACTCACTTCAAGATTTTTAGCATTTATTTTGCTTATATTTAAACATTTTTTACTGATATCAACTCCTACTCCATAAAAATTTTTTCTTTCTTTTAAAATGGTTAAAAGAATACATCCCGAACCAACTCCAATATCTAATATTTTCATTTTAGTTTTAGATTTAGTTAATTTAAGTATTTGCTCTACTATTAGTTCAGTATCTGGTCTTGGTATTAAAGTATCTTTGGTAACAAAAAACTTATAATTCCAAAAAAATTTTTTATTAGTTAGATAAGCTATTGGCTCTCCAAAGGAACGTTTGTTTATTAGTTTTTGGAAGTGCTTTAAATTCTTTTCTTTTATAATTTGATCATTATTTAAAATTAAATATTTTCTATCTTTATCAATCACTGAAGCTAATAAAATTTCAGAATCTAATTTTGCAGAATTTATACTCTTATTTTTAAGTATATTGGCACCTTTTATAATAGCTGATTGGATATTCATTTATTGTAAATTACTTAAACTTTCTTCTTGAGCCTGCAAAGTTAAAGACTCTACCATCTCATCAAATGCTTCTCCTTCTAAAAACTCTTCTAATCTGTGAAGTGTTAAGTTAATTCTATGATCTGTAATTCTTCCTTGGGGAAAATTATATGTTCTAATTCTTTCAGATCTATCNCCTGTACCAATTTTAGTTTTCCTGTCTTTTGACCTCTCCTGGTCAATTCTAGATCGCTCTAATTCATACAATCTAGCTCTCAAAATTTTCATACCTTTTGCCTTATTTTTATGTTGAGATTTTTCATCTTGTTGAGAAACAGACATGCCTGTTGGTATATGTGTTATTCTTACCGCACTATCTGTTGTGTTTACTGATTGCCCTCCTGGACCACCAGCTCTAAAAACGTCTATTCTTAAGTCCGAGTCATTTATCTTAAGATCTACTTCCTCTGCCTCAGGCAGTACTGCAACAGTTGCTGCGGAAGTGTGAATCCTTCCTTGAGTTTCTGTATCTGGTACTCTTTGAACTCTATGAACCCCACTTTCATATTTTAGTGTAGAATAAATATTGGTTCCTTTAATTGATGCTATAACTTCTTTTAAGCCTCCAGCATCACTTCTAGATATAGATATCACCTCAAGTGTCCATTTTTTTTTATGGCTTACTTTTTCATACATTTTAAAAAGATCTGAAGCAAATAAACTTGCTTCTAGACCACCTGTTCCAGCTCTAATTTCTATAATTGCATTTTTTTTATCAGCCTCATCTTTTGGAAGTAAAAATAATTTTAATTTTTTTTCATTTATTTCATGTTGAGATTGTAATTCTATCAACTCTAGTTCAGCCATACTTTTAAGCTCTTCATCTCCATCACTATCTTCTAAAATTTTTTCTATCTCTTTTTTATCATGTTCAAAGGAAATATATTTTTTAGCATTTTCTATTATCTCATTTACATCTGAATATTCTTTAGATTTTTCAGCAAATAATTTTTTGTCTAAATCCCCAGATGAAAGATCTTTTTCTAATGTAGAATGTTTCAATATCAATTCTTCAATTGTTTTTTCAGGAATCATGATTTTTTTTCTAATTCAGAAGCTTTCTTTTCTACCTCTGAAACGACTTTTTTTATAATGTTTTCTGTTAGAACTTTTTCACTCTGAATTCCAGATAAATAAAGCATATTATTACCTTTTCCTCCACCAGTAATACCTATATCGGTCATAGCTGCTTCTCCTGGGCCATTAACAACACATCCAATAATTGACAGTGTAACAGGAGCTTTAATATGAGAAAGCTTTTCTTCTAAAATTTTTACAGTGTCAATAACTTGAAAAGCTTGTCTTGCGCATGATGGACAAGAAATAATTTTTACACCCCTATTTCTCAAACCTAGTGATTTTAATATTTCATTTCCAACTTTAATTTCTTGAGGTGGGTCATCTGATAAAGAAATTCTTATTGTATCTCCAATCCCATCCATTAATAAAGATCCTAGACCTATTGATGACTTTATGCTTCCAGACATAAAACTTCCAGCCTCAGTTATTCCTAAATGCAATGGATAGTCTGTTACTTTTGAAAGTTGACGATATGCTGCAATTGATAAAAAAACATCAGATGATTTTACACTTATTTTAAAATTGAAAAAATCTTGGTCTTCTAAAATCTTTATATTTCTCAGTGCACTTTCAACTAAAGCTTCTGGACAAGGTTCTTTAAATTTTTCTAAAATATCTCTCTCTAAAGATCCTGCATTGACTCCTATTCTAATTGAGCAATCATTGTTTTTTGCTGCACTTAAAACTTCATGAATTTTTACTTTATCACCTATATTCCCCGGATTAATTCTCAAACATTTTGCTCCATTTTCTGCCGCCTCAACTGCTCTTTTGTAATGAAAATGTATATCTGCAACAATTGGTACAGATACATGATTAACTATTTCTTTTAGTGCAGCAGTAGAATCTTTATCGGGACATGAAACTCTGACAATATCAGCACCTTCTTCGACAATATCGTTAATTTGATTAATTGTGGCCTTCACATCTGTTGTTAGGGTATTTGTCATTGACTGAACAGAAATTGGATTATCTCCACCAATTTTTACATCACCAACATTAATTACTTTGGTTTTTTTTCGTTTAATATCCCTAAAAGGTCTAACGCTCATTATTAATCTAATTTAAATTCTTTATGTAAAACGGCTATTGCTTTTTTTACATTCTTTGTAGAAACCAAAACAGAAATTTTAATTTCAGATGTGGAAATTACTAAAATATTTATTTTTTTTAAAGCTAAAGCTTGAAACATTCTATAGGTAATACCTGGAGTAGTGATCATCCCAACTCCAATTATTGAAACTTTAGAAACATCTTTATCAAAGGATAATTTTTTATAGGATATTTTTTTATTTTGTTTAATTAATTTTTCTGTTTTTTTTAAATCATCAGATTTAATTGTAAATGTTAAATCTGTTTCTTTGCCATTTAAAGAAATATTTTGAACAACCATATCCACATTAATTAAATTTTGAGACAAAGGTTTAAAAATAGATGCTGCAATACCAGGCCTATCTTTAACTCCTACAATTGTAATTTTAGCATCATTTTTTGTTGAAGAAATTCCAGTAATAATTTGATTACTAAAAGCTTTACTGGAGCCAGTGATTAATGTTCCAGATTTTTTGACAAATGAAGATTTAACCTGAATATCAATTTTATTTAATTTAGCATCTTGTACTGAGGTTGGCTGCATAACTTTTGATCCTAAAGATGCCATTTCCAACATTTCATCATAAAATATTTTTTTTATTTTTTTTGCATTTTTATATTGTTTGGGGTCAGTTGTATAAACTCCATCTACATCTGTATAAATTATACATTCTTCAGCTTTAATAAATTTAGCCAACATTATTGCTGAAGCATCTGAGCCACTTCTGCCGATAGTAGTTAATCTAAGTTCTCTGTTAACACCTTGGAACCCAGTAATAATAGGAATGCCTCCACTTTTTAAATATTTATTTAATTCTTTTACAGCTACTTTACTAATTCTAGCACCAGAATAAGGGCCTTCTGTTAATATTGGTAACTGCCATGACATCCAGGACCTAGATTTAAACCCCATATGCTTTAATCTACCTGCTATTAGAGCGCAAGATGCTTGCTCTCCAGTAGATACTAATGTGTCATATTCTGCTTTATCAAAATTATTACTTATTAATTTAGATTTATTAACGAGATCATTTGTAACACCACTCATTGCAGAAGAAATTACTAAAACTTTGACGTTTTTCCTTTTATACGAAGCAATAATCTTACAAACTCTTTTGATTCTATCAATGCTACCAACAGAAGTTCCACCAAACTTTAATACAACAGTTTTCATTGATCAGATTTAATTATTATAATTTAATTAATATTTGATAAAATACATCTTAATTGTTATGTCAACTAATTATCTATCATGAGTAGTGTAAATAAAAAAGAAATAGAAAAGTTTTCGAAAATGGCCGCTGAATGGTGGGATCCTAGTGGTAAATTTAAACCACTGCATAAATTTAATCCTATTAGAATAAGATATATTAAAGAAAATATTATTCAAAATTTCAAATTAAAAGCTAAAAAAAGACCTTTAGAAAAAATTAATATATTAGACATAGGGTGTGGTGGTGGACTTCTATCTGAACCAATGACAAGATTGGGAGCTAGTGTAACAGGAATAGATGCGTCTGGTAAAAATATTAATATTGCTAAATTGCACGCAAAAAAAAATAAACTTAATATCAAATATTTGTGCTCATCTCCTGAAAAACTTAAAATTAAAAAAAAATTTGATGTGATTTTAAATATGGAAATAATTGAACATGTTGAGGATATTAATTTTTTTATAAGATCTTGTTCAAAACTGCTTAAAAAAAATGGCCTAATGTTTGTTGCAACTCTTAATAAAACACTAAAGTCATATGTTTTTGCAATTATTGGTGCGGAGTATATTTTGAGATGGCTTCCAATAGGCACTCATGATTGGGAAAAGTTTGTAACACCTGAAGATCTTAAAAGTATTTTACTAAAAAATAATTTAAAATTAGATAAATTAGATGGAATGAATTTTAATATAATCAAGGATGAATGGAGTGTGTCCAGAGACACATCTGTAAATTATATTGCAAAATTTATAAAAGTTTAATTATCTTTATCTTCAATCCAGGGTATCATTTGAGTATCAATCCCCTCTTCTTTTAATTCATTAAGGTCTTTTTTGGAGGCATTTCCGTATATTCCTTTAGATTTCTTTTTCTTATCATAATGTATGGATCGTGCTTCATAAGCAAAATTTTCACCCACATACTTAAAATTATCTTTAATAAATTTTTGATAATTTTTAATAGTTTTTTTTACATTTTCATATTTGGTTAACTCCATACTATTATTTAAATTTTTTTTATTATTTATTAACGTTGGAGCCATTAGTGTTTTGTCAACTTTTAAAGAATTACAATTATAACAAATTAATAATTTTTTTTTTTTTAATTTTTCAAATTCTTTTGATGAAGCAAACCAGCTATCAAATGATAGCTCACAATCATTACAGGCTAATTTATATTTGATCATAATATGTAGTTAATAATAAAAATTAAATTTACAATGCATTTAGCTTCTATAATCTGCATTTATATCTATATATTTTTTCGTAAAATCCATTGTATAGACTGTAAAACTTTTTGTTCCTGTAAAAATTTCAATATCAAAATCAATATTTTCATTTTTCATGTATAAAGAAGTTTTTTTCTCATCATAATTTTGATGTAACTTGCCGTCTTGAACGATTTTTAAATCACCAAATTTGATTGATAGTTTTTTCAAATTTATTTTAGGTCCAGCTTTTCCAATTGCCATCACAATTCTTCCCCAATTGGGATCTTCACCAGCAATTGCAGTTTTAACTAAAGGCGAGTTAGCAATTGAAAAGGCAATCTGTTTAGCATCTATCTCTGATTTACATCTATTAACATTTACAGTGACAAACTTAGATGATCCTTCGCCATCTGAAACCACCCTCTTAGCTAGATTTAATAAAACCTTATTTAAAGCTTTATCAAAATTTTGAATTTTTTTATCATTTAAATTTGTAATTTGAGAATTCTCTACTTTTCCAGTTGCAAAAATAGTTGCCATATCATTAGTGCTTGTGTCACCATCACATGTTATTGCATTAAATGTTGTTGAAATATTTTTTTTTAATAATTTGTTTAAAATATCATTTGATAATTTTGCATCTGTAAAAATATAAGCCAATGTAGTTGCCATATTTGGGTGTATCATTCCAGAGCCTTTTGCAATTCCATAAATCTTAATATTTTTATTTCCTATTTTGCACTCTTCCATTGCTAACTTAGGTTTAGTATCTGTCGTCATAATTCCAAGAGCGGCTTTCATCCAAATAAATTTATTTTGAGTATATTTAATTTTATTAATCAAATTAGGAATTTGATGAAGAATTTTTTCACAAGGAAACTTTTCACCAATAGTGCCTGTACACCCAAACATAATTTCTCTAGGAGAAATTTTTTTAGGACTATCCTCATCCTGTTCTTGTTTTTTAGATAGACTAGTTGAAATTTGGTGGGACAATTTCTTGAGACTTTCGTAACCTTGTTTACCAGTAAAAGCATTTGCATTTCTTGTATTAACTAAAAGTGAGTATATTTTTTTATCATTTTGTTTTAAATTCCATTTAATATTTTCTGAAACTATTTTTGATTGAGTGTAAACGGAAGCATAATTGGCACCATCTCTAAAATAAAACATTGATAAATCATCTCTATTATCATTATATAGATTTGCACTATCAACAGAAATTGACAGCCCATCAATATGATCTAAGTCTTGAAAATCAATCATTCTGGTATTTTTGGATTTTGAACTTAAAAAATTAGATAAATTAATTCCCATAGTGTTTAAAATAATTATTTAATACATATATTAAACAATATAAGTAAAGAATAAATCAAATACTCATGTTTAACCCATTAAATTTCATTACAAAATTCATTAAGTCTAACAATCAAAAAGAGCTTGAGAGGATAGGTAAAATTCTAAAAAAAATAAATTTGCTAGAAGATGAATTTAAAGATCTTAATGATTTAGAATTTCCTAAAAAAACACTTGAATATAAAGAAAAATTAAAACAAGGAAAAACCTTAGACGATATTTTGCCAGAAGCATTTGCATTAGTAAGAGAGGCTTCAAAAAGAACTCGTAATGAAAGGCATTTTGATGTTCAAATAATTGGGGGTGTTGTTCTGCATGAAGGGAAAATTGCCGAAATGAGAACTGGAGAGGGGAAAACTCTAACCATTACATTGGCTGCTTACTTAAATGCACTTGGTGAAAAAGGAGTTCATATTGTAACAGTCAACGACTATCTTGCAAAAAGAGACTCCATTGAAATGGGTCAAATCTATAATTTTTTAGGCTTGTCATCAGGCTATATTAATAATGATCAGGATGATGTTGAGCGTAAAAAAAATTATAATTGTGATATTACCTATGCAACAAATAGTGAGCTTGGATTTGATTACTTGAGAGATAACATGAAGTTTTCAGAAAATGATATGGTACAAAGAGAACATTCATTTTCTATAGTTGATGAAATAGACTCTTGCCTAATTGATGAAGCTAGAACGCCCCTAGTTATTTCAGGTTCAACTGAGGATAAAACAGCCCAATATCTTGCTGTCGATAAACTTGTAAAACAATTAAATAATAAAGATTATGAAATAGATGAAAAAGAAAAAAGTATTCTTTTAACTAATGATGGAATTAACAATGTAGAAAAAATATTTTCTAATGCAGGAATTTTAAAAAATAATAATTTCTATGATCCAGAAAATTTACATTTAGTGCACCATGTAAATCAAGCCCTTCGAGCTAACCATCTATTTGAAAAAGGTAAAGATTATATTGTCCAAGATGAAAATTTAAAAATCATAGATGAACTTACGGGTAGGATACTTGAAGGTAGAAGATTTGGTGATGGATTACATCAAGCTTTAGAAGCAAAAGAACAAATCAATATCCAAGCTGAAAATCAAACTTTAGCATCTATAACTTATCAAAATTATTTTAAACTTTATAAAAAAATCTCTGGATGTACTGGGACCGCTGCTACAGAAGCTGAAGAATTTTTTGAAATTTACAATTTACCTGTAGTGATAATTCCAACTAATAATGAAATGATCAGAAAAGATTATAACGATCAAATTTTTAGAACAGAGGAAGAAAAAAATAACGCCATTATCGATAAAATTATTGAATGTCATGAAGCTAAACAGCCAATTTTAATTTTTACATCTAGTATTAATAAGTCTGAGGTTTATTCGGCTCTATTAAAGAAAAAAAATATTAAACATGTTGTTTTAAATGCTAAAAACCATGAAAATGAAGCAGATATAATTGCTAATGCTGGTAAAGAAAAATCAGTAATAATTACAACAAGTATTTCTGGAAGAGGTGTAGATATTCAACTTGGTGGAAAAAAAGGGTCTATTCCAGAAGATCAACTTAAAACCGATAAAAGTAAGATAAAATCCTTAGGTGGATTATTTGTTATTGGAACTGAGAGAATGGAGTCTCGTAGAGTTGATAATCAAGCAAGAGGTAGATCTGGGAGACAAGGTGATGAGGGAAGCTCTATATTTTATGTAAGTCTTGAAGATGATTTAATGAGAATCTTTGGATCCGAGTCTATGAATAAAATGTTAGAAAAATTAGGACTCAAAGATGGAGAGAGCATTGATCATCCATGGATAAATAAAGCGCTAGAGAGAGCTCAACAAAAAGTTGAGGCTAGAAACTTTGATATTAGAAAAACTTTAATTAAATTTGATAACGTTTTAAATGACCAAAGACACGTTGTATTTTCTCAAAGAAAAGATGCAATGAATAGTAAAAATATATTTAGTTANTCTNATGAATTTTTAAATGAAATAATTCAAGATATTATAAAGTTAAAAATTAAGAACTTATCAANCCCTAAAAGTAATGAATTTAGCAATCGTCTTAAACAAATTGTTGGAAAAAGTTTTAGTGAGGTTGAATTTAAAGAATTAATTTCTTCAAAAGATGATGAAATAAAAGAAAAAATTATAAATAAATTTTTAGAATCTAGGCAGGAAAGAATTAAGCTTTTGGGAGAAGATCATGCAAAGGAGATAGAAAAAAGAATATTTCTTCAATCAATAGATTTGAATTGGAAATCTCATATTCAATACTTAGAACAACTAAGACAAGTAATTGGGCTTAGATCTTATGGACAACGAGATCCTTTAATTGAATATAAAAAAGAGGCGTTTGAATTATTCTCAAACCTTTTAGATAAACTAAAATTAGATTATGTGACTATTTTAATGAATTTAAAAGTTGTTACTGAACAGAGNCAAGAAAAAGAAGAAANAAAACAGTCACTGGTAGAGCAAATTAAAAGTGGGAAAAAAATTGGCAGAAATGAACCATGCTCATGTGGATCTGGAAAAAAATTTAAGCATTGTTGTGGTGCTTTATAAGCGATTTAAAAAAAGCTAAGTACAACTGACAATAAAACCAACCCTACAACCACTGATCCTATCAAAAATTTTTTAGATTTAAGTATTTCAAAATGATTATTTTTATCAATCAAAGTACTTAAGTTATCTGAATTAGTTACAAAACCTTTGTTTCTTCCAATTTTTAAAAACTTATTTTTTCTATCATTCATAATTTCATCAGCTGATAAATCATTAAAATATTCTAAATTTTTGGATATTGAGCTTCTTAAATTATCTAACATTAAATCTCTATCCCTATGAGCGCCACCCAAGGGTTCTGGAATTATTTCATCTATAATTTTAAGTTCTAATAAATCTTTTGCTGATAGCTTCATTGCTTTTGCAGCATCAAGCATTTTTTTTGGATCTCTCCACAAAATAGTTGCACATCCTTCTGGAGAAATTACTGAATAAATTGAATTTTCTAACATAATTACTTTATTAGATGATGCCAAAGCTATTGCACCACCTGAGCCTCCTTCACCAATAATAATAGCTAAGGTTGGAACTTTAAGCTCCATACAGCACTCAATTGATTTAGCAATAGCCTCGGCTTGACCTCTTTCCTCTGCTCCAACACCTGGATATGCTCCTGGCGTGTCTATAAATGATATTATCGGAATATTAAATTTATTTGCTAAATTCATTAATCGAATTGTTTTACGATAACCTTCTGGTCTCATCATCCCAAAATTTCTTTCAATTCTAGTTTCTAAATTTTCACCCTTTTCTTGACCTATTACTAGAACTGAAGTGCCATTAAATTTTGCAAATCCAGTTAAAACAGATTTATCCTCGCCATAATAACGGTCTCCTGATAAAGAAATGAAATCATCAAACAAATTATCGATAAAAAATTTTGATTTTGGTCTATCTTCATGACGAGCAACCATCGTAGTTTGCCAAGGATCAAGGTTGGAATAGATGTCTTTTAATTTTTCATCAAGCTCAGCTTGAGTACTAGATATTTTTTGAGTGTCTACCTCGGAAAGACCATCTTGATTATATGGATCTTTTAATTTTTCTATCTCAGACTCTAGATTTTTAATGTCTGTTTCAAAATTAAGATAATTTTTCATATTAATTTCTTTATAAACTAAAATTTGACAATAAAATGATATANTAAAAAACTAATGAAAAAAAAAGAAAAATTCATAAAAACTTGCGATTTATCAGTCTCACATGTGCTTTTAGGTTTTGTTAATAAAGAATTGCTTCCTGGAACTGGCATTTCAAGCAATCAATTCTGGAAAGGATTCAGTAAAACTGCACATGATTTATCACCAAAAAATAAAAGACTCTTAGAGACAAGAGAAAAAATACAAAAATCAATAGACTCTTTCCATCTTGAAAGAAAAGAAAAGAAATTCAATTTTAATGAATATAAAATTTTTTTACAAAAAACTGGCTATCTTAAAAAATCAGGCCCAAACTTTAAAATTGAAACTAAAAATGTAGATAAAGAGATCTCAAGTATTTGTGGTCCTCAATTAGTTTGTCCCGTGACTAATGCAAGATTTTTATTAAATGCTGCCAACGCAAGATGGGTGAGTCTTTATGATAGTCTATATGGTTCAAATATAATTCCTGAAATCAAAGGTGCATTAAAAGGTAAAACTTATAATCCAATAAGAGGAAAAAAAGTTATTGAATATGTTAGAAATCTTCTAGACAAATATATACCTCTTAAAAATATAAGTTGGAAAAATTTGAACAAAATACCAAATATAACTAATNGAAAATTAAACATTGAATTAAAAAATAAAAAACAATTAGTTGGATATAAAAAAGATAAAAATAAATTATCATCTCTTTTGTTTGTAAATAATAATCTTCATATAGATATATTATTTGATCATAATAAAAAGTTAGAAAAAAATAATCCTGAAGGTAACCAAGACCCATTAAAAATTCATGATGTTATCTTAGAGTCAGCTATTTCAACAATTTGTGATCATGAAGATAGTGTTGCTGCAGTTGATGCTGAAGATAAAGTTTTGGGATATAAAAATTGGTTACAGTTAATGAAGGGAACTCTTAATTCAAAATTTAAGAAAAAAGGAAAGATAATTACAAGAAAATTAAACTCTGACAGAGAATACAATTCAATTAAAAATAAAAAAATNAAATTACATGGAAGATCATTATTATTAAACAGAAATGTAGGCCATCTAATGACAAATCATGCAATTCTTTTGAAAGATGGTTCAGAATGTCCTGAAGGAATTTTAGATGCTTTTATAACTTCTACTGCTTGTCTTCACGATTTTAAAAGAAAAGGTAATTCAAGAACCAATTCAATTTATATTGTAAAACCAAAAATGCACGGACCAGAGGAGTGTGCATTTACCAATCTTATCTTTGAGAAAGTTGAAAAAGTTTTAAAATTAAAAAAAAACCAAATCTTGTGTGGGATAATGGATGAAGAAAGAAGAACTTCAGTTAATCTTAAAGAATGTATTAGAATTTTAAAAAAGAGAGTATTTTTTATTAACACAGGATTTTTAGACAGAACTGGTGATGAAATTCACACATCTATGGAAATTGGTCCAATGGTATTAAAAGGCGATATGAAATCAACTAAATGGATAAAAACTTATGAAAACAATAATGTTGATATAGGTTTAATGTGTGGTTTTTCTGGTAAAGCACAGATAGGCAAAGGTATGTGGGCTATGCCAGACTTGTTAGATGAAATGATGTCTCAAAAAATTGCACACCCCCTGTCAGGAGCAAATTGTGCTTGGGTCCCTTCTCCAACTGCAGCTGCTATCCACGCGTTGCATTATCACGAAATTGATGTTTTTTCTTTACATCAAAAAATAAAAAAAAGAAAACCAGCTAATTTAAATTACTTAATCACAATACCAGTCAATAATGATCCCAACTGGTCAAAAGATGAAATTGAAAAGGAGCTAAAAAATAATGCTCAAGGTATTTTAGGATACGTTGTGAGATGGATAGATCAATCAGTAGGATGCTCAAAAGTTCCTGATATTAATGGTATAGGNTTAATGGAAGATAGAGCAACTTGCAGAATAAGTAGTCAACATATTGCAAATTGGTTACATCATGGTGTTTGTAGTAAAAAACAAGTTTTAGAAATTATGAAAAAAATGGCTAAAGTTGTTGATTACCAAAACCTTAAAGATAGTAGTATGAAAGACCAGGATCCTTATCAACCTATGTCTGGAAATTTTGAAAAATCAATAGCTTTTAAGGCAGCTTGTGATTTAGTTTTTCATGGAAAGTATCAACCATCAGGATATACAGAACCATTACTTCATTTTAATAGATTAATGAAAAAATCAATTTGATCAAGATTTTAAACCAGTTCTATTTTTAAAAGCTGAAAATAAAGTTCCATCATCTAAATTTTCAATTTCACCCCCAACTGGTAGTCCTTGAGCTAATTTAGTAATTTT
>JGI26249J51723_1000469_pt1 | contig 14095 bp, 10 predicted proteins | sample SaaInlV_135m_DNA_FD_51723 | JGI IMG/M metagenome (IMG submission 51723) | reverse complement strand
TACTGAAGAGTTGCGTGGTGTGCTCGGAGTATTTCTACAAGAGACTCACTCTATAACAACTTTAGGTCTCAACTCTAACTCTTATATTCGTGGAGTTATGAATAAAGCGCTAGGTCCTGAGAAGGGGAATAGTTTAGTTGATCGCCTTATGTCGAATGATGGAGTCAATGGACTAGAGTCTTTGAAATGGATGGATGCGAACACTATTGCAGAGATGGTTAAAAAAGAGCATCCCCAGGTTATTGCTGTAGTGCTAGGCTTTTTAGAGTCAGAGCATGCTGCGGAAGTGATATCTGAACTACCAACCAGACTACAAACTGATGTCATAATAAGGCTATCCTCAGCAGAGGGTGTTCAGTCTGAGGCTCTGTTAGAGTTGAATAATATTTTGGATGATGCAGCGATCACATCTTCAGTTAGTTCTAGTGATATGGGTGGGGTAAAAACAGCAGCGGATATATTGAATCTGGTACAGGGCGGGGTAGATCAAGATATCCTCTCTGGGATCGATAAAATGTATCCAGATCTTAAGCAGCAGATCGAAGATCAGATGTTCGTGTTTGCTGATCTGGTTGATATTGATGATCGTGGTGTACAGACAATGTTGCGCGATATTCCAACTGAGAGATTGGTGCTTGCGCTTAAGGGTGCAGATGAAATTATTAAAGATAAGTTTGTTAGTAATATGTCTAAACGAGCAGCAGAGATGATGCTGGAAGATATGGAAGTTATGCCGCCAGTTAAACTTAGTGAAGTTGAAGATGCGCAGAAAGAGATCCTTGTTATTGTTAGAAAGCTGGCTGATGATGGAACAATAGCGTTAGGTGGTGCTGGTGGAGAGGAGTATGTATGATCCAGTGTAGTAGAAAAGTTGTATCGCTGATGAATAAGAGTCATAGTGAGTCGGTGACAGCATGGGAGGTTCCTGATATATCAGCTAATCTTGCTTTAGTGGTGGCTGAACCAAAACTTAGTAGAGAGGAGCAGATTTTTAATATAGCAAAAGAGGAGCTCTATGCAGAAAATTTCTCTGCAGGTCATGCTGAAGGGGTTGCCAAAGGTAGAGAGGAGGGGGAGCAGCTAGCGCAAACAGAGAGCAGGGAAGCTCTTAAACCAGTTGAAGAGCTGGTAGAAGCACTAAAGAATCCGTTAGAGAATCAGTTGTCTCAAGATGTTATAAACTCTATTGCGTTGTTGGTGACGAAAGTATCACAGCAGGTAATTCAAGGAGAGCTAACCGCAAAGCCAGAGAGAATTAGTGATGTGGTTAATGATCTTTTTACACATCTACCAATGACAGAAAGAGAAGTTCGACTTCGTATGCACCCTGATGATATGCATATTATTGAAAGAGGTGAAGGAGTTGCATCTACAACTATTAATTGGAGTGTTGAGGGTGATGCATCTATTACGCGAGGAGGTTGTTTAGTTGAGTCCCACACTTTTAGTGTTGATGCTACGGTTGAGAGCCGTATAGAGCACTCTCTGCAAAATGTTTTCGGAAAGAGTTATAAAGTAGATCAAGATATCACAAAAATTGACCAAGAGTCAACAGTTGAGGAGGAGTTAGGGGGGGATGTTAATAGTTCCGATAGTGATTTAACTAATGCTATAGATAGTAGTTCATAGATAGAAAATATGGAATATGGTGAAATAACTGCAGATAAGTTTGATCAGAAAGCAGTGTTGACAGATACGCTGGAGAGATTACAGCAGAGTGCTAATGTTGAACTGGAGCCGGAAGTCAAAGGTCGTCTTAAACGAATGGTGGGGTTGACCCTAGAAGCTGTTGGTTGCCGTGCACCACTTGGTGGGCGCTGTATGGTAGAGCTAGATGATGGGTCTAGTGCAGAGACAGAGGTTGTCGGGTTTCAGGATGAGAGTCTATTTTTAATGCCTGTCGGTGATATTCAAGGAATATCACCGGGAGCTCATGTAACCCCATCCAGTAGACAGTTCAAAATTCCAGTTGGAGATTCTCTTTTAGGAAGAGTAATTGATGGAGCTGGAAATCCTATGGATGGTAAAGGTCCTATAGATTCACAAGAACATAGAACGCTCAATGGTAAATCGGTAAATCCTCTAAGTCGCTCTCCTATTGATACTCCTTTAGATGTCGGAGTTAAAGCTATTAACTCGCTTTTAACTATTGGGAAAGGGCAGCGTATTGGACTATTTGCAGGCAGTGGTGTAGGCAAAAGTGTTCTTTTGGGGATGATGACTCAAGCAACAACTGCAGATGTGGTTGTGGTGGGGTTGATTGGAGAACGAGGACGAGAGGTGCAAGAATTTATCCAGAAAATATTGGGTGAAGAGGGTATGCGCAGAGCTGTGGTTATAGCTACTCCTGCAGATGACACACCTCTGATGCGAATGCATGGTGCAATGCTGACTCATACAGTAGCCGAATATTTTCGTGATCAAGGNAGAGATGTGCTGCTNCTTATGGACTCTCTAACTCGTTTTGCTCAGGCACAACGAGAGATTGGTCTCTCNGTTGGTGAACCTCCCACAACCAAAGGTTATCCACCATCTGTATTTGCAAAGCTTCCAAAGTTAGTGGAGCGTTCAGGTATAGGCGGAAATAATGGTGGCTCTATCACAGCATTCTATACGGTTTTAGTCGAGGGTGGTGATCATGATGAACCAATTGCAGATGCAGCTAGAGCTATCTTAGATGGGCATTTCGTACTTTCACGAGATATTGCCGCTTCAGGTCGTTTTCCAGCTATTGATATTGAAGCTTCAGTCAGTCGAGTAATGAATGATATTATCTCTCCAGAACACCTTAAAATAGCACAGCAGTTTAGAAAGATATACTCTCGTTTTAGTGAAAATGAAGATTTGATTAGTGTGGGTGCTTATCAGAAAGGAAGTGATCCTACTATTGATGAGGCAATAGAGTACTATCCACAAATGAATAACTTTTTACGCCAACAGCGCGGAGAGTCAGAAAGCCTAGAGCAGAGTATTCAAGGTCTATCTATTTTAATGCAAAATAGTTTTACTCCAGCAGTTATAGTTTAGTCTATTGAGTAGAGTTGTTATGGATAATAAAAATCAAACAGCTAGACTAGAGAGTGTGATAAATATCGCAGAGGAAGAGGAGAAAAAAGCTATCACTGCTCTTGCTAAATGTCGTGAAGAGTTACAGGGGCAGGAGAGGCAGTTAGACGACCTTAACTTATACCTTAAAGAGTATCAGGAAAATATGGTTAATCCTGACAGTTATGGGGATATCTCACAGGTTAGAAACCGATATGCATTTTTAAATAAACTGGATCTTGCTATCTCATCTCAACAAAGTCAGATCGAAGCTTGGCAAGAGCAGGAGAATATGTTACGTCAAGTGTGGATGGAAAAGAGAGTTCGTTGTCGGGCTCTGGCAAAGGCTAGCAGTAATCGTGAAGAGTTGTTTAAGCGAGAGCAGCGTAAAAAAGAGCAGAAAATGGTTGACGATATTAATAGTGGGCGTTCAGCTAGAGGCAAATAGTTACGTAGATAGTTTGGGTAGATAGTTGCTGTAATGTTTGGTACAGGTTTTGGCACAAGGTTTGCAGTATAGTATTCAGTTATCTTTTTTATTGAGGAAAATTGGATGGAAACAGACATTAATAGTAATTCAAACCCGTTGTTAACGCTTAACTCTTCTGGTAGAGCTCCTACTGTTTGCAGCTGTAAAGGTGCTCAACCTGTTGAGAATATAAGTGAAGATGATTCATTTTCTGCCTTGTTGCAGGATAAGATGGAGCCACCTTTACAGAGAGAGAGCGGTAATCGTGAGGGTGAAGGTAGAGGCAGTGAATTGCCACTAAGCGGCAAGAATGAGCAGTTGAGTAGCCTTGAGCATCCAAACAGTCATGAGCAATTGANAGATGTAGACTCTGAAACAGGTGATGATCTTTTACCGAAAGAGGAGTTATCTCAAGAATTAAATAGCTCAGAATTAGAGTCTAAATCAGAAGTGCAATCACCAGTCACGCTAGAATATAGTTCTGCAGCTAAAGATGAAGTAGTACTAGATCAGTTTAAAGTAGATAGTTCTCANCTAGGTTATGAGGCTGGTGAAATTAGTAAGCAGCTTAGTGAAATAAGAGATAGAGNCGATGGTGCAGATCTACCGTTTCTATCGCGTATGGAACTTCATAAAAAAATTATAGAGCAAGGGGAGGTGGCAACCCCACCTCCACCTTCACTTCCAGCTAGCAAAGAGCAGTTAACCGACTTACAAAATAGAATGCTAGATGGTTTACCACTAGATGCCGTTGAGCAGCAGAGAAGAGAGCAGCTTAATAGAGATCTGCAGAGTGGTCAAGTCGAGCTCCAAGAGCGTATCTTAAATGGTCTACCGTTAGATGCTGTTGCACAGCCACAGCCACAGCCACAGCCACAGCCACAGCCACAGCCACAGCCACAGCCACAGCCACAGCCACAGCCACTAAATGGTCTGCCATTAGATATTGCACAACCGCAGCTTAGAGGAGTTGATCTGCAAAGTATAAGATCAAGACCTCTTGAACAAGTTGAGTTAGAGGCAGAGGTAGATGCGGAGGTGGAGTTGGAGAGCGAAGCCGAACTTGATCTATTTGTGACGCGAAATTTAGGTAGGGATAAGCAGTCTCTAGATAAGCAGCACAATGGTAATTCGCCAGCAACAACTCAACAGTTAGGAAATCAATTAGCTACTAGTCAACAGCTTCCATTACAGACTATTAGTGAGCGAATGCAAGCTGGTTTCACTTTTGATTCTGCATTGACTAATGGTAATAGTTCAGTAGCGTCACTCAATGAGGTCACTCCATCCACTTTAACTACAGCTGGTCTTGATCCAACTACAGTATCTTCTCGCGCTGAAACATTGAAAGGGATGACTGTACCGCCACAGCAGAGTAAAAAGTGGGCAGCTGAACTGGGGGAGAGAGTGTTGGTTATGTCGAGCAAGCGCTTGCAATCTGCAGAGATTCGTCTTAATCCACCAAATCTCGGCATACTAGAGGTTAAACTAACAATTAGTGGAGATCAGGCACAGCTTACTTTCCAGAGTGGGCATGCATCTGTACGAGACTCTCTAGAGTCATCAATTCCCAAAATCAGAGAGATGTTAGAGCAGCAGGGGTTAAATCTATCTGATGTAAATGTTGGGAAACGGGGGCAGAATAGTGCAAATGATAGAGGTGGATCGAATGGAGCTTCTAGACAGCAAGGTCTTGCTGGTGATGACTCTGTAGATGACGAGGTAATATCAATTTCTGAAATGGCTGTAGGACGCATGGGTTTAGTTGACTACTATGTTTAATTGATCGCCTAGAGTACCTTTAGTCTGCTATAATTACTCGTTATGCAGATAATAGCTATAGCCGCTGGAGGTGCTGTTGGTGCTGTAATGCGCTACATACTATCCAATGCAATATACAGTTGGTTGGGAAGAGGGTTTCCGTGGGGAACTCTGACCGTAAATACGGTGGGATCCTTACTTATGGGGCTGTTATTTGTATTGTTGACTGAGCGTTTAGCATTAGGGCCGCAATGGCGCGCCTTTCTGGTAATCGGAATGCTTGGTGCATTTACTACATTTTCTACTTTCTCAATGGAGACTCTAAACTTAATAGAGTCAGGAGAGCTGTTGCGTGCAATGTTGAATATGGTTGGTAGTGTGGTTATATGTGTTGGAGCTGCCTGGTTAGGGGTTATTATTGGACGAATGTCATANGTTTATTAGTTTTGAAATTTTAAAATAAGGGTAATATGTTAGATCCAAAAAAGATAAGAGATGATTTGGTTGGAGTTGAATCAGAGTTAGTGCGTAGAGGATTTGCGTTAGATAGTGCTTCCTTGAAAAAGTTAGAGATGCGTAGAAAAGAGAGTCAAGTTAATACTGAAGAGCTCCAGAGTCGACGGAATAGTATCTCTAAACAGATTGGGAAGAGTAAGGCTGCTGGTGAAGATATTGCACCACTTCTAGCTGAGGTATCTCAGATTAAGGGTGATTTAGAGTCAGCCGAGGAGGATCTAACTAATATTCAGCAGGAGATTAGTAAGATAGTGATGAGTATTCCAAATATACCTCACGAAACTACTCCTGATGGAAAGGGGGAGGATGAGAATGTAGAGATACGGCGCTGGGGTGAGCCACAAGAATTTGGTTTTGAAGTTAAAGATCATGTGGATATTGGTGAGAATTTAAGAGGGATGGATTTTAAGGTAGCAGCTAAAATTACAGGGTCTCGCTTTGTAGTGTTACAGGGAGGGATTGCCCGTCTTCATCGTGCGCTAACCCAATTTATGTTAGATGTTCATACTCAAGAACATGGATACCTGGAGAGTTATGTGCCATATGTGGTAAATGCTGATAGTCTCCACGGCACAGGACAGCTTCCAAAGTTTAAGGAGGATCTCTTCTCGTTAGGTACTGCAGGGGTTCCAGAAGAGGAGCAGGCTAAAGATTTTTATCTTATCCCAACTGCGGAGGTTCCAGTCACTAATATCTTTCGTGATGAAATTGTCTCTGTAGATGACCTTCCAATTAAGCGCGTTGCTCATACTCCATGCTTTCGTAGTGAAGCGGGCTCTTATGGCAGAGATGCTAGAGGGATGATTCGTCAACATCAATTTGAGAAAGTGGAGTTGGTACAGGCAGTTCATCCTGACGACTCTTACGCTGCATTGGAAGAGTTGACAAAAAATGCGGAGACTATTCTGCAAAAATTAGAGCTTCCATATAGAGTAATGGCGCTATGTGCTGGTGATATAGGTTTCTCTTCAGCTAAAACTTATGATTTAGAGGTTTGGTTACCAGGACAGAGTGCCTATCGTGAAATATCATCCTGTAGTAACTTTGAGGATTTTCAAGCTCGTCGAATGCAAGCTCGTTGGCGCAATCCAGAGACAGGAAAACCAGAACTTCTGCATACTATAAATGGCTCAGGTTTAGCCGTTGGCAGGACTCTGGTTGCGGTTTTGGAAAATTATCAACAGGAGAATGGCTCAATAACTGTTCCCGAAGTACTCCGCAACTATATGGGTTGCGAGAGTATAGATACATAAATATATAAAACATTAAGAGAGTGTAGGAGTAATAGATATGAATTTTTTACCAATATTTGTAGATCTTCGTAGCCGTAGCTGCCTAATGGTTGGAGGTGGTGAAGTTGCAGCGCGTAAAGTTGAATTGTTAATACGAGCTGGGGCAAGTGTAGAAGTTGTCTCCCCAAAGTTGGGTGATAGTTTAAATAGATTGAATAAAGAGTATAGTCAGATAGAGTGGATAGAGAGTGAGTTCGTGAACTCGCATATTAATAAGCAGCAGTTGATCTATGCGGCTACAGATAACAGTGTGGTTAATAGAGAAGTGTCAGAGTTGGCACAACAACATAATATTCCAGTAAATGTAGTTGATGCTCCAGAACTATGTACTTTTATTACCCCATCAATTATTGACCGCTCACCAGTAGTTGCGGCAATATCTACAGGCGGTTCATCACCAGTGTTAGCTCGTTTGATTCGTTCTCAGTTGGAGACAATGATCCCATCTGCGTATGGACGTTTAGCACAACTAGCTTCTCGCTTCCGCCTTAAAGTTCAGGAGAAGATAAAGCCAGAGCAGCGCCGAATATTTTGGGAGAAGATGCTTCAAGGACCAATTGCTGAAATGGTATTTTCTGGCAGGGAGGGTGAGGCTGAAAAATCAATGCAAGATATGATTGAGCACTGTTCTAACAAACATAGCGGTAGAACTAGCGGAAAAGACAATATTCTTAANCAAGGTGAAGTGTATCTGGTTGGTGGCGGTCCTGGAGACCCTGATCTATTAACTTTTAGGGCGTTGCGTCTAATGCAGCAGGCAGATGTGGTAGTTTATGATAGATTGATATCACCGGCAGTGTTAGATTTAGTACGGCGCGATGCGGAGCAGATCTATGTTGGTAAAGAGAGTAGTAACCACTCTGTACCACAGAGTGAGATTAATCAACTTCTTGCTAAGTTGGCAGAGCAGGGTAAGCGGGTGTTGCGTCTAAAAGGTGGGGATCCATTTATCTTTGGTAGAGGTGGAGAAGAGATAGAGTTATTAGCAGAGAGAGGGATTTCATTCCAGATAGTTCCAGGTATAACTGCAGCATCGGGTATATCATCGTATGCTGGAATTCCACTGACCCATCGTGATCATGCGCAGTCAGTAACTTTTGCAACAGGTCATCTAAAAGATAACAGTTCAAATTTAAACTGGGCAGCTCTTGCTCAGCCAGGACAGACTATTGTGTTTTATATGGGATTGAAAGGANTTAAGACTATCTCTGCAAAATTGATTGAGCACGGAATGGATCCATTAACTCCAGCAGCTCTAGTACAGAAAGGGACAACCCCAGATCAGAAAGAGTATATAGGTTCGTTAGTAACTCTTCCTGAAATAGTAGCAGANTCGCAAATTAAACCACCAACTTTAATCATAATAGGTAGTGTGGTTACCCTTCATGATAGACTTAATTGGTTTGATCCAGAACAGAATCAAGGTAGTAAGCCTAGAGTATTTTAAGGGAGATCTTAACTGTGACAAAAGAAGAGAGTTCTAAATTATCAATCCCTACCATACCTGATGAGTATTTCGTAGCAGCACTGCGCTTAATTGGAATGGCAAGTTTGAATGGAGCGTATCATGCTTCAGAATTTAAAAAAGTTGGGGAGGTCTATGATCTATTAAGCTCTCTTCTGGAGGTGTATGCAGATAGTAGTAAGGCTGATGCTTCATCTTTGGTCTCTGAGGATGATGTAGATGATAAAAATGAGCCGCCACTCTTAACTATAGAACATCTATTTACTATCGAAGTTGCGGTCTCTTTTGCCTTGAAACGAGATAAGTTGGATGAGCAGAAAGAGCTTGCGGAAGCGGTTTACTCCGGCTTTAAAGAGCACAATGATGCACTAAGAGAGTCAGGAACAATTTCTGAAAACCCGAATAGGTAGTGTATATAGAATGAACCGAATAACTCATATAATACTCTGGGCAATGGCTATATTTATTGCCCTTTTAATGTTTTTTATTATTGTGATTAGTAATCCAATGCAGATACAGAGTGAACAAGCTAGTTCACTAGCTGTTAATCCAGCTGTTAATTCCCCACCTTTACAGGATAAATAATTATGCCAAAATATCGTTCACACACTACAACTCATGGCCGTAATATGGCGGGAGCCCGTGCTTTATGGCGAGCAACAGGTATGACTAATGATGATTTTGAAAAACCAATTATTGCAGTTGCTAACTCCTTTACCCAGTTTGTACCAGGACATGTTCACCTTAAAGATATGGGGCAGTTGGTAGCGCGTGAGATTGAGAAGGCTGGAGGTGTTGCCAAAGAGTTTAATACTATTGCGATAGATGATGGTATTGCGATGGGGCATGATGGTATGCTCTATAGTCTCCCTTCTCGAGAAATTATTGCAGACTCTGTTGAGTATATGGTTAATGCCCACTGTGCTGATGCGCTAGTCTGTATCTCTAATTGCGATAAAATAACTCCTGGAATGTTGAATGCATCACTGCGTTTGAATATACCTGTGATTTTTGTTTCAGGTGGACCGATGGAGTCAGGTAAAACTGTATTGCAAGGGAAAGAAGTTCATCTTGATCTAGTTGATCCGATGATTGCAGCTGGAGATGATAAGGTCTCTGATGAAGATGTACTAGAGATGGAACGATCAGCGTGCCCAACCTGCGGATCATGTTCTGGAATGTTTACCGCTAACTCTATGAACTGTCTCACGGAGGCGTTAGGTCTTTCTCTGCCTGGAAACGGTACTATGCTTGCAACGCATGCAGATCGTGAGGAGCTATTTTTAGAGGCTGGTAGAACTATTGTCTCTTTAGCACGTCGTTATTATGAAGAGGATGATGACTCAGTACTTCCTCGTTCTATAGCCACATTTAAATCATTTGAGAATGCGATGGCATTAGATATAGCTATGGGCGGATCTACCAATACAGTACTCCATCTCTTGGCGGCAGCAGAAGAGGCTGAGGTTAACTTTACTATGGAGGATATGGATCGGATGTCACGTAAAGTTCCACATATATGTAAAGTTGCNCCATCTACTCCTGACTACCATATGGAAGATGTACATCGTGCTGGAGGTGTTATGGCTATCCTAGGAGAGCTTGAACGGCAAGGTTTGATTCATCCATTGCAGGGTACAGTTCACTCTAAAACTATTGGAGAGGCTTTGAATAAGTGGGATATTTTTCACACTAAAGATAGNGCAGTAGAGAAATTTTATCTTGCGGCACCTGGTAATGTGCCAACTCAAGTAGCATTTAGTCAAGAGAAAAGATATGAGAGTCTGGACCGAGATCGTAGTAGTGGCTGTATTCGTGATGGTGCAAATGCTTTTAGTCAAGATGGTGGACTTGCGGTGCTGTATGGTAATATAGCGCAAGATGGGTGTATTGTTAAGACTGCAGGTGTAGATAAAGCTAGTCTTGATTTTAGCGGAAGAGCAAGAGTCTTTGAGAGTCAAGANAGTACAGTGGATGCTATTTTAAATGATAAGATAAAGGCTGGTGATGTGGTTGTGATTAGGTACGAGGGGCCGCGTGGAGGTCCTGGTATGCAGGAGATGCTCTATCCAACCAGTTACCTCAAATCTAAAGGGCTTGGCAAAGAGTGTGCATTGATAACGGATGGCAGATTTTCTGGTGGAACTTCTGGGCTATCTATAGGTCACGCCTCACCAGAGGCGGCAGAGGGCGGAGCTATAGGGCTAGTTGAAGAGGGTGATACTATTGAGATCAGTATCCCAAATCGATCAATTCACCTTGCTGTAGATGAAGTAGAGCTGATAAAACGGCGTAAAGCAATGGATGAGTTGGGTGTTAAAAGCTGGAAGCCTGTAGATAGAGAGCGTAATGTCTCTGTAGCACTTCGAGCTTATGCAGCGATGACTACCAGCGCAGCGCGTGGGGCGGTGCGTGATGTTAGCCAACTATAGTTTTTAGGATATCGCTATACTCTAGTATGAGTAGTTCTGTTACTGCGTCCACTACCTCTTTTTGAGAGGTAGAATCCAGTAAGNAATGAGATTATAACTACAAATGAACCGCTCATAAACCAGTCACGATCCTTACGATCTTGTAGAGCAATATTCTCTTGGGTCAGAGTTTTTAATTCACGGTCTTGAGCTCTTATTTTGTTCTGCAGCTTTGTGTCTCTTTCCTTATTTTTTAGTGCATCTTTACTTATTTCACGGATTGCCTCAATCTCTTTTACTGACAAGCGACTAGACTCTATAAGATCTCTAATTTTTGCATTTAANACTCTCATCTCTTGCTGCATAGCACTGTTCTCTCCTTTGACTCTCTCTAGCTCTAATGCTCCCTTTATATCTAAAGCTCTATTTCCTGAGTTATCTTCTGGTGCTGATATCGCTTCAGGAAATGGTGAGGTGGAAGTTAGNTAGCGTTTAGGGATCCAACCACTAAGGTTTGACTTTGTGGTTATGTAGCTAAACATCCCCTCACTCNTTTCTGTAAGAGTAACAGTTTCGCCAACTTTTAGAAGTTGAACTATTTTACTATTTTTTGGATCTGGTTTATCTCGTAGTGGAATTGGAACACCAGAGATATATTTACTACTTACATCTGTTTCTGCACTGATAGCTAGCCCAGTTATAATGTTTAATCCAATTAATAGTAATATAGTTCTCATAGCTCTGCAATCTTCTCTTTTTGACTTTGAAGCTGTTGCTGACGATTTATGCTATTTGTGAGTTTATCTCGTTCTTTATCAACCACCGCAGTTGGCGCACGATCTACAAAGTTGGCATTATTGAGCTTTCCTTCGAGACGAGATATTTCAGTTTTAACCTTTTCAATTTCACGACTTAAACGGCTAATCTCTGCCTCTTTATCGATCAATCCTCCAATAGGGATTAATATTTTCATATTACCAACTAGAGCAGTAGCTGATTCTGGAGTATTAGCTGTTGGCTCGATAATTTCAAGAGACTCTAGTTTTGCAAGTGAGTTTATGGTTTTACTGTGAGTAGCTAAGCGTTGTTGATCAAGTTCTGAACTGCCTTGAATAAGCGCAGAGAGAGCTTTTCCAGGAGGGATATCCATCTCTCCACGAATGCTTCTGATTCCAAGGATAAACTCCTGTATCCACTCCATCTCCTCCTCCGCATTTGTATCAATTTTAGTTTGATCAGATGTAGGGTATGGCTCTAACATTATGCTCTGCTCTGTGGNATTTTCATCAACATTTTTACCGGNAAGCGGAGCGATGCGTTGCCAGATCTCTTCACTTATGAATGGCATAATTGGATGTGCAAGACGAAGTAGAGTCTCTAAAACTCGAACTAAGGTGCGGCGTGTTCCGCGTAGTGCAGCCGCACTACTCTGTTCGTTATAGAGTACAGGCTTTGATAGCTCTAGATACCAGTCACAATAGTTGTTCCAAGTGAAATCATAGATTGCGTTAGCTGCACGGTCGAGACGGTAGTCCCCAAAGGCCCGCTCAACCTCATTTTCAGTCTCTTGGAGGCGGCTTATAATCCAACGATCAGCAATTGATAGTTCAATTGCTAAACTTTCATCAGTTCCACAATCTTGCTCTTCAGTATTCATTAAGACATAACGAGCCGCATTCCAGATCTTATTGCAGAAGTTTCTATACCCTTCAATCCTTCCTAGATCAAAATTAATATCTCGACCATTAGAAGCAAGTGCTGCAAAAGTAAAACGAAGTGCATCTGTACCATAAGAAGATATTCCATCTGGAAAATCTTGACGGGTAGCCTTCTCAATTTTCTCCCGCATCTGTGGCTGCATTAGTCCAGTGGTTCTTTTATTGACCAGCTCTTCTAGTTCAATTCCATCTATTAGGTCGATAGGGTCGAGTACATTACCTTTTGATTTAGACATCTTTTGACCATGTGAGTCGCGCACTAATCCATGAATGTATATCTCTTTGAAGGGTACATCATCCATAAATTTAAGCCCCATCATAACCATGCGGGCTACCCAAAAGAATATAATGTCAAAACCAGTAATTAGTACACTAGTTGGATAGAATGTACTAAGTTCTGGGCTTTTCTCTGGCCAGCCGAGGGTGGAAAATGGCCATAGTGCAGATGAAAACCAGGTATCTAAAACATCTTCGTCTTGGCGCAGTTCTATATCATTATTCAGAGAGTGTTTCTCGCGCACCTCTTTCTCATTGCGTCCAACGAAGATGTTGTTGTCATTGTCATACCAAGCAGGGATGCGATGTCCCCACCATATCTGGCGACTAATACACCAATCTTCAATATTGTTCATCCACTCAAAATAGGTCTTTTCCCAGTTTTGTGGAACAAATTTAATCTTTCCGCTTTTAACGGCATCTATAGCAGGTTCAGCTAGGGGAGCAGTTTTTACATACCACTGGTCGGTTAGGTATGGCTCAACTACAGAGTGGGAACGATCACCTCGTGGCACCATCAACTTATGTGGTTCAATCTTATCCATAAGATCTAACTCTTCTAGATCCTTGATGATCTGCTTGCGTGCTACGAAGCGCTCCATGCCACGGTATGGCTTAGGCATCTCATCGTTGATCTCTGCATTAATAGTTAGGACATTAATTATTTTTAGGTTGTGGCGTTTTCCCATCTCGTAGTCGTTAAAATCATGGGCTGGAGTTATCTTTACACAACCAGTTCCAAATTCAGGATCTACATAATCATCGGCTATAATCGGTATAGTGCGTTCAGTTAGGGGGAGTAAGATCTCTTTACCAATAAGATCGGTGTAGCGCTCATCATCTGGATGTACGGCTACAGCACTATCTCCTAACATAGTTTCTGGTCTTGTAGTGGCTACTACTAGATGACCGCTACCATCAGCAAGTGGATAGCGCATATGCCAGAGGGAGCCACTCTCTTCTGTAGAGATAACTTCTAAATCAGATAGAGCTGTGTGGAGCACAGGATCCCAGTTAACAAGGCGTTTGCCACGATAGATTAATCCCTCTTCATGGAGGCGTACAAAAACTTCAGCGACTGCATCTGATAATCCATCATCCATGGTGAAACGCTCCCTATCCCAGGCTAGCGAAGATCCCAT
>JGI26249J51723_1000444_pt1 | contig 14512 bp, 10 predicted proteins | sample SaaInlV_135m_DNA_FD_51723 | JGI IMG/M metagenome (IMG submission 51723) | reverse complement strand
CAGACACATTAGTGGCTTCTGCCAACGCATATTTAAGTGCATTAAATAAAATGATTATTAAACGAGATAAAACAGCTCCAATGGAGCAAGAAAATCAAAAGATGAGAGGGATATAATGGGACTATTTGACAAAGTTAAGAAAATTTGGAGCCAAGATATGGCAATTGATCTTGGAACAGCAAACACACTAGTTGTTTTAAAAGGTCAAGGAGTAGTCTTAAACGAACCATCAGTTGTTGCAATTGTTGATCAAGGTGGAAAAAAAAATGTTTTAGCAGTTGGTGATGAAGCAAAAACAATGCTTGGTAGAACTCCAGGAAATATAAGCGCTATTAGACCTTTGAGAGATGGGGTGATTGCAGACTTTATAGTGACTGAAGAGATGATTAAACACTTCATTAGAAAAGTTCACAAAGGAAGTACATTTGCTAATCCAAGAATTTTAATTTGTGTGCCAACAGGATCAACGCCAGTTGAGAGAAAAGCTATTCAGGATAGTGCGTTAGCAGCGGGTGCAAGAAGAGTTCAATTAATTGAAGAGCCAATAGCAGCTGCTATTGGAGCAGGCTTACCAATTTCAGAAGCAACTGGATCGATGATTGTTGATATAGGAGGTGGTACAACTGAGATCGCTGTGATGTCATTAGGAGGATTAGTTTATTCAAAATCTTTGAGAGTTGCAGGAGATGCAATGGACACTGCAATAGTTAATTATATGAGAAAAGAATATAATCTTTTAATTGGAGACAGTACTGCAGAAAAAATAAAAAAAGAAATGGGTACGGCCTTGGCATCAGGTAAAAATACATATCCTGTTAAAGGTAGAGATTTAAGATCAGGTACTCCTAAAGAAGTAAATATTACAGAAGAAGATACTGCAGAAGCATTAAATGATATAATGAAAGAAATGATTGGTGCAATTAAACAAGCGTTAGAAAATACCCCTCCAGAGTTATCAGCTGATTTAGTTGATATGGGACTAACCTTAACAGGAGGCGGAGCCTTGTTAAATAATATTGATAAAAGATTTTCTAAAGAAACAGGCTTACCAGTTCATGTTGCAGATGACCCACTTTCTTGTGTGGCAGTTGGCACTGGAAAAGCATTAGATCAAGAAGAAACATTCTCTACTATGCTATCTGAGTATTAAGAGTAATGGCATCAAGCAGAGATGATTTTGTAATAGCAATCCGATCTGCTTTCTTAAAAAAAAGCTATCAACAAAAATTTTCACTACTAACATTAATATTTTTATCTCTCACTATTTTATTGTTAGGAAGTTTTAATTTTAAAGTTATTCAATATATAAAAATTGGAATTAAAGAAGTTGTTTATCGTTCTTCCTTTGTAGTTTCCATCCCAGAAAATTATGTAAAAAAATTAAATTTTCAACTGAAAGATCATTTAAATCTTTATGAAAATTATAAAAAAAATGAAGTTTTACTAGATGATTTAAGAAAGAAAAAATTAACAAATGAATTTTTAGTTTTAGAAAATGAAAAATTAAGAAATTTAATTAACGAAAGTGTTAAATCAGAAGATATTTACGCTAAAGTCTTGGTTGATAAAGATAGTCCTTACTTAAAATCCATTGTCTTAAATAAAGGCTCTAAAAACAATGTAAAATTGGGTATGGCTATTGTAGATGACAGTTATTTGGTTGGTAAAATAATTGAAGTAAATTATACAAATTCAAGAGCACTACTTCTATCAGACTTAAACAGTAAGATTCCAGTGTTATTAGAGCCACTTAATATTCATGCAGTATTATCTGGAACTGGAAAAAATTATGGAATTATTGAATTTACTAAAGAAGAATATGATAAAAAAGTAAATAATAACAAGATCATTGTTTACACATCTGGCTATGGAGGCTTGTTTAAACCAGGATTGCCAGTAGGTAAAATAATCAATAACGCTAATTTGAAAAAAAATATAGTTAATTTCTTTTCTGATTTTGGACAATTAGATTATGTAAGAATAGTGTCTTATGAAATAGGAAGTGGAAATTAATGTCATCATTAAATAAAAATAATTTCTTAAGGTCACTAATGTTTTATTTTCCAACATTAGTTTTATTTTTGGCAGTATTAAATGAAATTGATCTCAACTATCTAGAAATTGAATATTTTTCATTTAATTTTGTTTATATTTTAATATTTTATTGGACTTTAAAAAATCCACACTATTTAAGTTATGGATCAATTTTTATAGCAGGCTTAGTAAATGATGTTGTGACTGGTCTTCCAATAGGAATAAGTAGTTTATGTTATTTATTAATTTGTGCAGTTACAGCCTATCTAAGAAATATTACACTTAGACCAAATTTTATGAATGACTGGTTGTCATTATTAGTCACTATTTTATTAGTTAATTCTATTCAGGTTATGAGTTTAGATTTGATATTTTCGATTGATGTGAATTATATGAGATATTCTATTAATTCAGGTTTTACTTTTGTTTTTTATCCGTTGTTTTTATTTTTATTTATTAATTTAGAAAAGAAAATCAAAACTCAAAAAAATGATTAAAGATAATTTTGGAATAAGAAAATCAGACATTATAAATCGACGAATGTTTATAATAGGAGCGGCAAAATTAATTATTTTTGGTGGAATAATTGCACGCTTATTCTCACTTCAGATTAATGATAATAAAAAATATTTAACATTATCTGATAAAAATAGAATAAGAGAATGGAAATTACCTCCAACTAGAGGAAACATAGTTGATTATTTTGGAAATATTATTGCCGGTAATTTAAAAATATATCAATTACATGTTATTCCAGAGCAAGTTGAAAACTTTAATTATTTAATTTCAAGGTTAAAAGTAATTCTGCAATTAAGCAATACAAGAGTTGAGAGAATTAAAAAGAAAAAAACACAATTAAAACCTTGGGAAAGTTTAATAATTTCTGAAAATTTAAGTTGGGATGAATTTTCAAAAATAAATAATTATTTATACGAATTGGCTGGAGTTAAACCAGTGATGACAATTTCAAGAGATTATCCTTTTAATGATATTTATACCCATGTATTAGGTTATGTAAGTCAACCAAATGAAGATGATATTTTGGCAAATGAAATTATCCAAGAAAAATTTGTGCCAGGAATTAAAGTTGGTAAGTTAGGACTAGAAAAAACATTAGAAAACGACCTAATTGGCATAAATGATATTCAAAGATATGAAGTTAATGCATATGGCAAAAGAATAAATCAACTTGAATATCAAAAAGGTAAACAAGGTTCAAAAATTCGTATAACACTCGATACAGAAGTTCAGAAATTAAGTGCTGAATTGATGAAAGGTATGGCTGGATCTATAAGTGTCATGGATATTTACACAGGTGAGATTATTGCAATGTATTCGTCGCCTTCATATAACCCAAATTCATTTTTATTTGGTATCAGTGAAGACGAGTGGCAATTAATTAGAAATAATCCTTTAAAACCTTTAATTAATAAAACACTTTCAGGTCTTTATTCCCCAGGATCTACTCTAAAGCCTATTGTTGCTTTATCAGCTCTTGAAAATGGAATAATGGATACTAATTTTAAAGTCCAATGTAAGGGAAAAATGGAACTTCATGGTCAAACTTTTCATTGCTGGAAAGAAAAAGGACATGGATGGATGAGTTTAAATAATGCAATGAAACAATCTTGTGACACTTATTTCTACGAAATTGCAAGAAAACTAGGTGTAGATAAATTAAAAGTAACTGCTGATAAATTTGGTTTAGGAAAAAAAGTTTTAGGTGAATATTTTGAAAATGAAAAAGCTGGTCAATTTCCAGACACAAGATGGAAAATAAATGAAATTGGTAAAGGTTGGGTTCTAGGTGAAACTTTAATTACTGGGATTGGTCAGGGATACACTCAAACAACTCCTATACAACTTTGTTTGATGACTGCTCAAATAGCAAATGGTGGTTATAAAATTAAACCTAAAATTTTAACTGATGATAATCAACTAACATCAGAGCAAGTCAAAAAGGCTATGAAAGATAATAATTTATACAATTCACACATCCCATTATTTAATGATCAAAAAAATATAAAAATTATTCAAGAAGCCATGTTTAGTTCTACTAATGAATTAAGAGGAACTTCATACAAGTCACGAATAGATGATCCCAAGTATCAATTTGCTGGGAAAACTGGGACAGCACAAGTTAAAAGAATTAGCAAAAGAGAACGTGAACTTGATTTAAAAATATTTCAAATACCCTATGAAGAAAGAGATCATGCTTTATATATAGCATTTGGTCCCTATAAAAATCCAAGATATGCATTAAGCATCATTGTAGAGCATGGTGGCTCTGGTAGTTCAGCTGCAGCACCAATGGCTACTAAATTATTTAAATTAATAGTTGATCGACATCAATATAGAAAAAAACTTCCAGACTATAAAGAATTTAATATCTAAATGTTTCAACATACTCGACTAAACTCAGATCAAAATTTTTTTCAAAAAGTTAAAAATTTAGATTATATTTTATTGTTAAGTATTCTTATTCTATCAACCTTAAGTTTATTTGTTATGTATTCTACCGATGGAGGCGAGTTGCTTTATCATACAAAAAGTCATTTTATTAAATTATCAGTATTTTTTGCTTTAATGTTACTAATTTCTTTTTTTAATATTAAATTTTGGCACCTTAGCTCATACTTTTTATATGGGATTATTATTTTACTATTAATTTGGGTATCTATTTATGGAATAAAAGTGTCTGGCTCACAAAGATGGATGAATTTATATTTTTTAGCTCTTCAACCATCAGAATTAATGAAAATAGGAATTATTTTATGTCTAGCAAAATATTATCACAGAGTAAGTGTTGAGAAAGTAAATTCATTTAATAGTATTTTTTTTGCCTTAACTATAATTTTAATTCCAATTATTCTGGTTGTATCTCAACCAGATCTAGGAACTTCTATATTAATTGCATCTAGTGGATTGATTATATTATGGTTGGGAGGAGTTAAAATTAAGTATTTCTTTTTCTCTTTTATAACTTTTTTAATATCATTACCTTTTATTATTTCAAATTTACAACCTTATCAAAAGCTAAGAATTTTAACTTTTTTAGATCCCGATAGAGATCCATTGGGGGCTGGATATCAAATTATCCAATCTAAAATTGCTATTGGTTCAGGAGGTTTTTCAGGCAAAGGTTTTCTGCAAGGCACTCAAAGTTATTTAGATTTTCTTCCAGAAAAGCATACCGATTTCATCTTTACTTTATTTTCAGAGGAATTTGGTTTTATTGGATCAATTGGACTTTTATTATTATATTTAATTATTATTATTAGAATTATTAGAATTGGTGTTATTTCACGAAGCAGTTTTGCAAAATTATTTTGTTTTGGCTTTGCATTTTCAATTTTTATTTATATTACAGTTAATCTATCTATGGTGCTAGGTTTACTACCTATAGTAGGGTCGCCACTGCCAATAATGTCATATGGTGGCTCTTCTATGTTAGCGACAATGATTGGATTTGGCATTGTATTGAGCGCAAAGGTTCATAGTAAGCAGGCCATAGCATAATCAGTTCTAATATAAAGTGTGTATAATTTACCTCTATTCAATGTTTAAATATTGATTATATAAGTTCTCGTGAATAAAAATATTAAAGTAGGTATAATTGGTGCTGGAATACAAGGTGTATCAAATGCTTTGTTTTTACAAAAAAAAGGATTTAACGTAACTATATTTGATAGAGATAATCCTGGCACTCAAGCAGCCTCTTATGGAAATGCAGGACACTTTTCACCTTATGCTTCAGTTCCATTAAATCGTCCAGATGTTTTAGCAGATGTACCTTCAATGTTATTAAGTTCCTCAGGACCTTTAGCTTTAAAATGGAACTATATTCCAAAAATGATTCCATGGTTTGTTAGATTTATCATGAATTCAACAACAAAAAATATGATGCACACTGCAAAAAATATGCATCAAATTTTAGATTTAGCATTACCTGCTTATGATGAATTATTTGATGAAATTGATTTAGAGGGTTTAGTTGAAAATAAAGGAATTCTTTATATTTGGAATGATCAAGATTTGAAAAGCAGAGAGCTTGAAATAAACATAAGAAATGAATTAGGAGTTGAGCAGCAACTAGTTAACAAGGCTGAAATTCATGATCTTGAACCTCATATTAAACCTTTTTATCATGCAGGTGTCTATTATCCATATGCAAAACATGCAAGAAATCCTAGAAAAATTCTTTTAAAACTTTTTGATTTATTTTTAAAAAAAGGTGGAAAATTTAACAAAGTAAATATTAATGATATTAACTTTGATGGAGAAAAACCAGTTTTTAAAACTGATAACCAAAGTTTTATTTTTGATAAAGCAGTAATTGCTTGTGGAGCTTTTTCTAAAAAATTAACTGACAACCTAGGTGAGAGAATACCTCTTGATACTGAAAGAGGATATCATGTTCACTTTAAAGGTTGCGATCACTTACTAAATAGACCAGTCATTTTTTCAAATAGAGGGTTTGGAATTACTCCTATGGAACAAGGCTTAAGAGTTGTTGGAACAGTTGAGTTTGGTGGGCTAGATAACCCATTGTCAAAATCTAGAGTAAAAAACTTAATTGATAATGCAAAATATATGCTTGGAGATTTACCTGAACATGAGGACGAATGGTTAGGTTTTAGACCTTCTTTACGATTTTCTACCAGTTATGGGTCCATCAAAAAATCATAAAAATATATTTTATTGTTTTGGTCATCACCATTTGGGCTGGACTTTGGGACCAATATCAGGAAAAATTATTTCTGGAATGATCGCAAATGAAAACACTAATTTAGATCTAAAACCATATAGTTCTTTAAGATTTTCCTAAAGCTTTAAGCATCTAAAACAACAATTGTTAGATCATCTTTTTGTACATATTTAGAATCTAAAATATTATCAATGATCTTTTGAAGTCGTTCATTATTAGGCATTTCTTTATATTTTGTAATATAATTTTGAAAGCCAACTGAACCAAGCTCTTCACCTTGAGGGTTTTTAATTTCAGTAATACCATCTGTAAAAATGTACATTGATGATTTTTCAAATTTGACTTTATATTCCTTATAGGTAGTTTTTGCTACAATTCCTAAAGGAGGCCCTGCTTCATTAAAATTTGAAAACTCACTTTTATCATTTAAAATTATTGGAGGTTCATGCCCAGCATTTGCTAGTAATAATTCTTTGGAGTTACTGTCATAAATGCCAATTAACATTGTAACGAACATTCCTCTAGAAATTGTTTCACAAATCTCATTATTTAATTGTGTTAATAAACTTGCAGGCGAAAGATTAGTTTTACTAAGACAGCTATATAAACTTGATGCCTTAGACATTAGCAAAGATGATTTAATTCCTTTTCCAGATACATCTGCTACACCAAAACCATATTTGCCTTCACCTAAATCATTAAAATTATAAAAATCTCCAGAGACTACTTTTGCAGGAATGTTTATTCCAGCTAATGGGAAAGGTTCTTTTTTATTAGATGATAAAAGCGATTTTTGAATTTCCCCTACAATTTCTACTTCTTTTTGCATTTTATTTTGTTCAACCATTTCTTTAGCCATTTTTGCATTTCGAATAGCAAGAGCAGCTGGAGTTGATAATAATTCTAAAAGTTTTCGATCATCTTCAATAAATAATTTTTCATCTGTTTTTTTATTTAAACAGTGAATTACACCAATACAATCATTTGCTGCAATTAATGGAGCACACAATACAGAATAAGTTGTAAAATTTGTTTTATTATCTAGATCAAAATAAAATTCTGCAATTTCTCTTACATCTTTTCTAACATTTCCAACACGAACACATTTTCTTTGATCAACAGCTCTTCCCATAACCCCGTCTTTTAAATCTAATTGATACTCATCTAGATGTTCCTGATTAAGAGAAGCAATACATTCAAATTTTTTCTTTTTATTATTGATTAAAAAAATATTAGCAGCTTGAGCATTTAGTCTTGTAATAATAATTTGTAGAGCTGTGTTTAAAGTTTCATTCAAATCAAGAGAAATCGCAAATTCTTGATTCATCTTGTTGATAATTTGTAGATCAACATTATCTTGAGTCTCGCTTCTGGTCTCTGTTAGAATAGGTTTTTTTGTTTTAAAAAAGAGCATTTTATTAACTAGTATTTTAACCTCTTTTTGGTAAATTTACCAAATATGGAGATCATTTTATATACGCCAAACTTATATGTGCATTTATATGATGCAGTTGTTGTTGTTCAATTTTTAATTGATGGTTTCGTTGAAATAGCAGGTCAATTTAAAATATAATCTATCACTTTTATTAGAAACACCATTTGATCATTTTATTATTGCAAAGTGTATTTTATAGAACAAAATAAAAAATTATTATTTTAATGATAAACAGAAAATATATTTACTTAGGAGTTATTTTTTTATTATTAATAATTATTAAATTTATTAATCCACCCATAATTAAAAAAATATCTTTTATCAGTTATGATTTTTATCAAAAAGCATTTAATAGGGGAGAAGTTAAAGATGTAACCATCGTTGATATTGATGAAAAAAGTATTGCTAAGGTAGGACAGTTTCCATGGCGTAGAGATATTTATTCAAAAATTTTATATAATTTAAATCAACATAGTCCCCGAGCTATTGCTTTTGATATCGTCTTTAGTGAAGAAGATAGGCAAAATCCACAAGATTTACTTTCACAACTACAAAAAGAAAGCGATCAATTTATAAATATTGAGGTACCNAATACTAATAAAATTTTTATTGATAGTTTAAAGCAATCAAAAGTTGTCTTGCCGATATTGGGNGAACCAAAAGACAATTTTGTAAAAAATAATTCCAAACCTAAATTGAGAGTAATTGCCAAAGGGGATAATCCAAAAAATTTTATATATAAATATAAAAATAAAATCACATCTCTAGAAGAAATTAATAATGCCGCAAGTGGTATTGGTTCGATTTCTTTAATACCGAACATTGATGGTATAATTCGTAATGTACCTGTACTTTATAATATAGATAACAGAATATGGCCTTCATTAGCTCTTGAAACAGTTAGAGTTGCAACAGGTCAAAAAAACTTATTAGTAAAAAGTAATAAAAATGGAATTGAATTAATTAAGACAAGAAAAAATACAATTCCAAGTGATCAAAATGGAGTAATTAATATTAAATTTAAAAAATTTAATAAAGAAAATTATATTTCAGCCATTGATGTCATTAATAACGATTTTGATCAAAAAAGAGTTGAAAATAAAATAATTTTAGTAGGATCTTCTGCTCAAGCTCTTTTTGATATTGTTAAAATTTCAAATGGAAAAATAGTTCCTGGTGTTGAAATTCATGCTCATATTATTGACAACATTTTAAAGAATGAAAGTATTTTTAAAAACATTTATACTCAATTAGCAGAAAATATTATTTTTTTAATATTGGTAATATTTTTGATCTTGATACCTATAAAGATCAAGCCAAAATTTAGTATTATCTTTTTTGTAGGTTCAATTTTTGTAATTAATTTATCTAGCATCATTATTTATCAATTTAATTTTTATTTAGACTCTTTGTTTTCAAGTATTGCCGGAACATTGGTATTTATGACCTCACTTTATTTTAGATATTTAGAGGAAAATTCAATTGCTATTGAAAATGAAAAAAAACAATCAATTTTAAAAAAAGAAAGAGAGATAGCTGGGGAAGTTCAAAAGAAATTATTTCCAANTAACAAAAAAATTGAAAAATATATATTNGCTCAAAACACACCTGCAAAAGATGTTTCAGGTGATTACTATGATTATTATCAAATGAATGATAATGAAATTTATTTTATACTAGGTGATGTTACTGGCAAAGGTATTAAAGCTGGAATATTAATGGCAAATGCTGCTGCAGTATTTAGATCGTTAGCAAAAATGAGCTCATCAGTTGCTAAAACTGCCTTATATATGAATAATCAAGTAAAAGACTCCTCTTATCAATCAATGTTCATCACTGTTATTTTGGGACGAATAAATTTAGAAAAAAAAGAAATGGAATTTATAAATATGGGCCATGAACCAATGATGGTTTTAGATCAAAATTTTAATTTTGAATATGTTAAATCAACTTTGCCTCCTATGGGATTAATGTCAGTTAAAGATGAGTCTTTTTTTAAAACTACCACCATGGATATATCTGACAAAACAATCCTAATTTATACTGATGGTGTCACAGAAGGTTATATAGATGAAGGTAAAGAGCTTGAAGTTACAGGACTAGAAAACGAGATTAAAAAATTAAATACAACTTCACCAGAAACTATAATTAACCATGCAACAAAAATACTTACTGAAAAAGGCTTNACACTTAGAGATGATATAACNGCATTAGGAATTAAACTTTAAGATATAAGTACAAAATAAAAATAAAAAACCCATAAAAAACCAGTTGCCATTGTTAAAAAGATTAAAGCAAGACCTACAAGAGTGTCTTGGTTAACTTTTTTTCTCCATGACTTTGAAAAAAAATTCAATGAATAAGCGTAGACAAGTAAAAAAATATTTAATGTTGAGAAAATGATATTTATAAAAAGAAATTTTTCCATCATTATAAATTAAATATAATAGATTTAAATAAATCTGAAAAATAGAAATAAGTAACACCTGCAATAATAATATATGGTCCAAATGGAATTTCTGAATTTAATTTTCTTTTTTTATTAATCAAAGAAGGAATTACAAATAATAAACCTAAAATTGAAGAAAGAAAAATTATAAAAGGCACACTTAACCAGCCAAACCAAAAACCAAATACTGCTAATAGTTTAGCATCTCCCAAGCCCATACCTTCTTTGTTTCTAATTTGTTTATAAAAGAAAATTATTGACCAGATTAAAAGGTAGCCCAATAAGCCACCAATTAAAGAATTTACGAAATTTGGAAAAATTATCGTATTTAAGTTTGGATCAAATGATTTTAAAAAACCCAATATCATCATTGGATAGGTCAGTTCATTTGGTATGATAAAATGTTTTAAATCTATAAAATAAATTACCAACAAAAACATGGCAAAGATTATTAATAATAAAAAGTCTAGTGATAAGCCAAAATAATAAAGTAGAAAAACAAATATAGCCGAACTAATGATTTCAACTAATAAATATTGACCACTGATTGGTTTTTTGCATTTTCTGCATTTACCATTTAAAAAAAGGTACGAGAAAATAGGAATATTGTCCCGCCAAGTAATTTTCTTTTTACATTTTGGGCAAAATGATCGTCCTTTAGAAATTTTTTTATTAATTGGTAACCGATAAATACATACATTGGCAAAACTTCCAAAAATAGCACCTAAAAGTCCTGCCAGTAAATATTCCATGAATTATTTTAGTAATTTTCTCGCCAAGAAGTTCGATAACTTGAAACATCTCCAACTCCGGCCGTAATAGATACTAAGTCTTTTTTGCTTTGTGAAGACTCCCCAGCTATATTTGCAAACAACTTACCAGCAAATACTACAATTCTCGATAACACACCAAGGCCAACAAACTTACAATCATCGTTTATAGTTACAGTTTTTTTATCAAATTTTAATGATTGACTTCCCGTAGCACCCATTTTTGAAGAAGCATTTGTTCCACATTCATCATCTACACCACAAATTGTTGCTAAACCCAAACTACATTTATTAACAGATTTAGTAGGTTGATATACTGGATAATAAACTAGTCCTCGATAAACAGTTGGTTCTGCAGTTACTTTTTTAGCATCTTTTAAAGTAATGTACCAACCACGATCACCTGCTTTAGGACATTGAGCACCAGTTGTATCAGTTGTTGTATTTTTACAATCAGTTAAATCATCAGCGTTAGTTGGTGTGCCAACGTTTTTATATAATGGATAGTTAGGATCTCTAATTCCTAATAATAAATTATCTATTCCAGCTGAAGTATCACCAATTCTTTCATAGTCACCCGTTCCTGCATATAACCAAAGAGAATTAGTTGTTTGACCAATGGTTGCATCCATTGAATGAAACATGTATCGGCCATTAGCTGTGGTTGAGCCTGAAGTAAATAAAGTTGTGTTGTCGTATAAGTTAATCGCGTTACCATCAACATCAAGAGCCATGTTGGTTAAATTATATTTAGTTATTTTTCCTTCAAGATCATTTAAGTAAACAAGGCCACCTCTATAATCTATACCTCGCGCTGTATCAGGAGTAATTAACACTGGTGATCCTGGTACAGAGTTAACTATATTATTTCCAACCACATCATCAATATCGATAACTTTATGAACTCGTCCCGGGTAAGTAGTATCTTCTAAATTAATGACAAACAATGCACTCCCAACACCTTCAAACTGCGCTCCATAACCACCACCCATAGCTGCAACATAAATATCATCTTCTATATTAGCATCACCAGCACCATTGTTAGGCAATCTAAATATTCGAGGTGCAGACCAAGTTTGTCCAAGTTTACTATATTCATATTCTGGTTGAGTTATAACTCCAGTTGCAGCTGAACCAGCTTTAATAAGTACCCCAAGTTGTGTGCTAGACTTGCTATCATCATTAGGGTCTGCTCCATAATAAGTAATGTAATCTTGAAAAACTAAAACGGTATCTCCATTAACATCTGTTGTAACACTATAGTTAGTATAAACAGAATCATCTATTAATATTGTTAAATCAGATTTTGATACTCCTCTTACAGGAAAAGTCCAAGTTTTAGATTTATAACATTGATTATTACCCGTATCATCACAGACCATAGAACCTTTAGGTTCATTAGCATTATCGATCACTTGTATAGCTTCATAAAATGAACTTAAACCATATGAAGTAGCAATATAATCATAATCAGATAAAGCTCCATTATGGTCCATTACATGAACTTTATGACGTGATGTGTCATTCAATACAGAATATAAATGCAAAGGTTTTGCAGGATCGGTAATATCTAAGACAGAAAATCCATTTCCACCTCTGCCGTAAGGGGCAAACATTATTGTATGCCAAGCTTTAGTAGTTCCTAAAGGACTTTTAAAATACATGTCATGAACAACAGGGGAGCCATCTACTCCAAAAATAGCATTTGATCCGCCTATACCAGCTTTATTTAAATTCACATTCACCATTTCTGGAAATGCAGGTAATAATAGTGGAGGGGCAAAAGCCCATTTTTCTTTACCAGTTGCAGATTCAAATGCATGCAACAATCCATCGTTTGCACCTACATAAATTATTTCTTCTCTAGTTGATTTAGATGCTGCCCAAGCATCATAACCTTTAATTGATCGCCAATATGCTTCTTGGTTTTGACCTGTAAATGCAGTTTCAGCAGTTGGTGGACCAACTACCACAAGTTCTGAGTGATAAATATCACCCAATACGTGATTACGCTTTTCAGTTAATTTACAATCTGCATCATAGTCAAAATAATCTTGACCTCTAATAAAATTAATTAAACCTTTGACATCATCATCCGTTCCATCTGCTACATTTGGAGCAGTTTTACATCTTCTGCTATTAATTGGATTGTCATTTATACTATGATAGCCGGAGACTTCATTGTTAGTTAATTGAAACATACCATTTATCTCAGACCAATTTGTATCAGTAAAATTGTTATAACCTGATTTGTAGTCAGTTCCTCCAGGGATTACGCTCCAAATTTTTCTAGCAGCAGGGGACGGTAGTTTTTCAGCTGCACTCCAATTTTTACTATCTTTTGTATCTACTACCCCAGATGAGTTAATTGCAGTTCTAGTTAAAGTTCCTTCCCATTCTTTGTTTTGAGCATAATCAAATTGTGCTTGATATAATGANCCACCTTTTTCAATGGTTGCTGTAATGGCAGGTGCTGTAAAAGATAATTTAGAGGCAATAACTTGTGAGATTGCTGCTTTTAACTGAGCTTTTAAGGAAGCTGTAGTATTAGCAATGATTACATCATTAGTACCACCTGCTTGAGCCATTGTTTTAAAATTATTTAAAGCATAACCTTGAATTCCTCCTCCATAGGCGACGGTAAAGGTTTTAATTTTATGAGCAGTTCTTAAACTTGTGACTGTACTTTTTGCACTATTATGGTTATACCACGAACCATCTCCTATAACTAAAACATAACTATTTTGACAATCTAAATTTTTGTCAATTGGTGAATGAGTGCCATGTAAATAATATTGTTTAGCCATTCTTGCCCAAGCCATTGCATCTGTTCCACCACCAGGGGAAACGGATGATATAATTTGATTAATTCTTAAAGCTCCAGCTTTATGAACCTTAACTTTGAAACAATTACGAGAATTACAAGGACTTGCTTTACCAGTTGTTTCATGTCCACTCCAACTCGTAAAACCTGCGCTACCACTTGACCAATATCCAAAACCAAAGTTAACACCTGAATTTAATGAAGCATCAGCTACAATTGCTTTAATTGCTTCATGAGCACCAGTCATTCTTGTTCCAGCACTTCCGCCAATTTCCTTAATAAAACCCAGATT
>JGI26249J51723_1000432_pt1 | contig 14699 bp, 14 predicted proteins | sample SaaInlV_135m_DNA_FD_51723 | JGI IMG/M metagenome (IMG submission 51723) | reverse complement strand
TGATTCTAATTTTTCTTCATAAATCTAATATGTGAAATGTATCCAAATTCATTTACTTGGATAAAGAAAGATTACGAATGAAAAGTGGTCGAAGTAAGGGATGTAAAGATTGTATAAATCACAGATGTATTGCTAACAGTTGTCACTGTGATTGCCATCAACAATAAATTTATTTTAAAATTATGCCTATATCCATTAAATTCATGTGTGTGAAATCTGTTTTGATGTTACCTTTTTGTTTTTGAAAGAATCTTGATGAATCACTATTTTTCAAAAACTCTTTCATGGTGTTTAGATCTACTTTGATATTTTCAGTAATTGCTCCTGCAAAATTAGAATTTCCATCTATTCCATCTGTTCCCATTGATGCAATTGTTATCTTTTTTAATTTTTGAGTATTTTTTAAAATTCTTAAAACTAATTCTTGATTTCTACCTCCTTGACCTTTTCCTAATACTTTGACTGTTGGTTCCCCTCCTAAAATTAAACATGTCTTTTGTTCTTCTGAAATATTTTCTAGAATTCTTTTAACTACTTCTTTTATGTCTCCAAAAATCTGCATTTTGATAACTTTGTATCCTTTAGATTTTGCAGTTTGCTCCATTGACTCTAGACAATTATTATTATTTGCAATAACGTAATTTTCTATTTTTGCTATTTTTGGAGTTTCTGTTTTTTGATTATGTAATCCATTACCTAAAATTTGTAAAACTTCAATTGGAATTTTTAATTTTAATCTATATTTCTCTATGATATTCATTGCATCTGCATATGTTGTATCATCCATGTATGTTGTACCTGATGCAATTGATGATAGATCATCCCCTTCTACATCTGACATTACCAAACCTATTCCTTGACATTTCATATTTTCTACCAATTTTCCGCCTTTGATTTTTGACAGGTGTTTTCTAACACAATTAAATTCTTGAATGGTTGCCCCTGATTTTAACAGTAAATCTGTAACGTGAACTTTATCACTTAATGTAATTTCATCAGGCATTGCAAGTAATGCTGATCCTCCACCTGAAACAAGAAAAATGATTAATTCTCCTCTTTTTTTGTTATCGACAAACTTCATTACTTCTTTTGCAGCTTTTACGCTGGTCTTGTCTGGTTTTGGATGCCCTGAATTAAAAATTTGAAATTTTTTACTCTTGATTTTTGCTTTTGAGCCTTTTGGGATTACAATTATGCCACTTTTAATTGAAATTATTGAATTTAATGCCCTAGTCATAGAATCTCCTGCTTTTCCAAACGCTACTGTGTAGATGTTGGAGTACTTTTCAATATTGAATATTTTCCCATTTATTTTAATTTCATTTGGAGTTACATATTTTGAAATTATATTTTCTGGATTTGCTGCTTGAAGGCCTGATTCTAAAATTTCTAAACAATCTTTTTTCTTTTCAGTGATTGCTAATTCATCAAAATTTTGAATAATCATAATGATTTACATCACTGTAAGATATAATAAACAAACCCGTGATGTCTGATTTATGCACACACTACGCATTCCAAAAATTATTAATTTTGGAGAAAATGCACTTGCTGAAACAGAATATCCAAAGAACGCCCTAGTTGTTACAACCGTTCCGCCAGCATTGTCTGACAAATGGTTAGCAAAAATGGGAATTCAGGATTATATGCTGTATGATCAAGTAAAACCTGAACCATCAATTGAAGATGTCAATAAGGTCATTTCTGAATTCAAAGACAAAAATCCTTCAGTCTTAATTGGACTGGGCGGTGGAAGTTCACTGGATGTAGTAAAATACGCTGCACCTGAATTGAAGAAAGAAAAAATTCTAATTCCAACTACATTTGGAACTGGAGCTGAAATGACAACCTATTGTGTTCTCAAATTTGATGGAAAAAAGAAATTGTTACGTGAAGACAGATTCTTAGCTGACATGGCTGTAGTTGATTCCTACTTTATGGANGGAACTCCAGAACAAGTCCTCAAAAATTCTGTCTGTGATGCATGTGCTCAAGCTACTGAAGGTTACGATAGTAAACTTGGTAATGACTTGACTAGAACTCTCTGTAAACAAGCATTTGAGATTCTTTATGATGCAATTATGAATGACAAACCAGAAAATTATCCATANGGATCAATGTTATCTGGAATGGGATTCGGAAATTGTTCTACAACATTAGGACATGCATTGTCTTATGTGTTCTCAAATGAAGGGGTACCTCATGGATATTCTTTATCTTCTTGTACTACAGTTGCACACAAGCATAACAAATCAATCTTCTATGATAGATTCAAAGAAGCAATGGACAAACTTGGTTTTGATAAATTAGAACTCAAAACTGATGTTTCAGAAGCTGCTGATACTGTCATGACTGATAGAGGTCATTTGGATCCAAATCCAATACCAATATCNAAAGATGACGTCGTAAAATGTCTTGAAGATATCAAAACAGGTAATTTATAAAAAAATTCATTTTTTTTACCTTTTTTCTTTTATCTATGCTGTAAAATTGGCATATGCACTAAACTTTTTATTGTAAGGTACTTTTGTGTATGTACTTGGCATCAAAACAACTCAAATTTGGTATTCAAAATGGACTAAATGTTGCAAGAGCTGGATATACTGAAGATCAGATTATTACTGCATGTCAACTCGCTGATCGAACTGGTTATGATTCTATTTTCTATATGGACCACACAAATGTTCCTCAATGGAAAAATGCAACTGTTTTAGATCCGTGGGTTATGTTATCTGCAATTGCTGCAGTTACAAACAATGTTGAGTTGGGAACTTGTGTTACTGATGCAATTAGAAGACATCCATCAAATATCGCACTAGCTGCAATTACTCTTGATAGAATTTCTAAAGGTAGAGCAATTCTTGGTATTGGTGCTGGAGAGGCACAAAATCTTAAAGAATTTTGTATTCCATTTGAAAAACCAGTTTCAAAATGGGCTGAACAAATTGAAGTTATCAAAAAATTATATGATTCTAATCCTGATAATACTGTAGATTATGAAGGCAAGTATTATCAATTAAAACAAGCATGCTTACAAGCTGCACCAATCAGAAAACCACATCCTCCAACTTACATGGCTTCTGGTGGTAAACGTACACTTGCATTAACTGGTAAACTTGGTGATGGTTGGTTACCAATTGGTTATACTCCTGAATTATTTGAAGATCATAGAAAACAAATTGAAGTTTCCATGGATGCAAATAACAGAACACAAGAAGATAAGGATAATTTCCAAATGGCATTAGATATTGATGTTTATTTCTCTGATGATACTGAGGCTTCTTGGACTAAAATGAAAGAAGCCGTTAAAGTCAGCCTCTTCAAACCTGAAATTTTAAGAGTTCACGGATTAAAAGAAATTGAAGGATTTGATTTTGTCAAATACTTTACAGAATATTCAATGTCTGATCAAAGTTGGATTGTAAAAATGAGAGAAGCTGCAACTAAAATCCCTGATGCTATTGCAAGATCTTCTACTGCAGTTGGTACCCCTGAGGATATGATTCCTATCTTTGAGAGATTCATGGAGGCTGGTGTCAATCACTTTGTAATTAGATTCTGGGGCAAGAATTACTTTGGCTCTATTGATAAATTTGCAAGTCATGTAATGCCTGTATTACGTGAAAAACACAAACAAAAAAATTCTTAATTTTAAATTTATAGAAAATCCTTTACTATGTCCTATACTTGATGTAATTATGGATGACGATATTCCTGAAGTTGTAAAAAAATGTCTTGATATTTTAGATGATAATTTGGACATTATTTCTAATATTGAATTAGATTTAGATGATGAAAAAAATAATGATTTAACTCCAGATATGTCGCTTCATAATTTGTATGATATGACTGAAGATGTTGCAGAATCTGAGAAAATCAAACGTGCAGAATCTAAATTCATTAGAAGACAATCTAAAAATTCTTAGCGATTTCGTGAATTATGTTGATGTTTGTTTTTTGCTAACTGCTTTACTTTTCTTTTAGTTTGTTGTTTGAGTAATCTTTTTCTTGTTCTCTCTGTTCCACTTGTTGAGCCTTGAACAATTTTTGTTTTACTTCCATCTTTTAACATAATCACTTTTCCCTTAAATCTAAATTCCACATCTCTACATTTGATGTAATATCGTTTAAGACAGAAAAATATTCTGTTATTTGTCCCATGCATTTCTTTAACCTCTTTTGATTTTTTTAATTCATTGAGTATGTTTCGAAGTAAACCTTTGTCGATATCTGTTATTCTGTGTAATTCCCTAAACCAGATAAATTTTGATTGTGAACCCCATTCTTCCAAAAGATCTATCACTTCTTTTGTGGCTTCTTCTGTTTCTTCATTTTGAATCATTATTTTGATTAATTTATTGCTAAATTTAGCAATTTACATTAATGAAAAGTTTGAATCAATAAAGTCAATTTTTAGAATGTTCTATGTTTTTGATTATTTTTGTGATTATTTGTCATGAGTGATAAATTAAAGAATGAATGTAATGAATTAGGATGCAGAATACTCCAGATAAAAGAATTAGCAAGAGAATTAGATGCTGAATAGTTCTACCTTTTTGCTTTTTTCTTTCGTTCTTTTATTCTTGATTTTGTAACTTTAACTGATTGTTTTTGATTATTTTCCATTTTATTTGCAATTGAATCAATTTGTTTAATGATTTTAGATTGCTCTTCTGTGGAATTTGATTTTAGTAATTTCTTTTTTAATTTTTTTAATTGATTTGAATATCCATCAAATTCCCCTTTCAAATCATCTAGATATGGATCCTTCATGATGATTTTAAATTGTTCTTATATTTTAGGCATTTTTTTTAAATTCAGTATTGGTATTTTGATCTTAATTTATAATATTATTTTTCTTAAATTACCTCATGCAACTTGTTGGAATTCTTCAAATAAAATCAATTGAAAAAATTAAAGAATTTCTTAATGAGGAACATGTTGGACGAATATCTAGTATTGATAAAAATGGTTTTCCACAAATAATTCCGATGAATTTTGTTTTTCTTAACGGTGCTATCTACATGCATTCGCATGTAAAGGGTGAAAAATTAGATAACATGTCTGAAAATAATAAAGTAGGTTTTGAGGCTGACAGGGAATTGGAATTTTTACCATCATACTTTGAGGATCCTCATAATGCTGCTTTAGCTGATACTTTGTACATTAGTGTTGTAATCAAAGGAGTCAGTTCTTTTGTTTCTGATAGAGAAGAAAAAACATTAGCTTTGAATGAATTAATGAAAAAATACCAACCTGAAGGGTACTATGATCCGCTTCAATCTGATACACGTGTAATTAATGCTGTTGCTATCATAAAAGTAACTCCGCAAACACTTCATGGAAAATACAAGATTGGCCAACACATGAATTCTGATGATAGAATGACTTTAGCTCAAAAAATTTCTAAAAAAAATTCTCCAACTGCTAAAAGTACTTTGAAGATAATGGGTTTTGAAGAAATTGATGGTGAATTAAGAATGGTTGATGAACCTGTATGGTAATTTTATCTTGATATCACCATTGCTTTAAATTCTGTTTTTAGTGATTGTAACTGTTGCAACAAATCTCAAAATTTGAACTGGTATCTGATTATTCTCCTACAGGTGATCAGCCTCAAGCTATTGATGCTCTAGTTGAAGGTGTACAGAAAAAATCAGTTCAAACTTTACTTGGTGTTACTGGAAGTGGTAAGACTTTTTCAGTTGCAAATGTAATTGCTAGAACTGGTAAAAATACACTAGTAATTTCTCACAATAAAACACTTGCAGCACAACTTTATGCTGAATTAAAACAATTTTTCCCAAAAAATAATGTCGGTTATTTTGTTTCTTATTATGATTATTATCAACCTGAAAGTTATTTACCTCAAACTGATACCTATATTGAAAAAGATACTCAGATTAATGAAAAAATTGAAAAATTAAGACTAGAGGCAACTGCAATGCTGTTATCTGGAGAACCTACAATTATTGTCTCAACTGTATCTTGTATCTACTCTCTTGGTAATCCTCAAGAATGGAAAGATTCTTCAATTTTAGTTGGTACTGGTGATGAAATTAAGCGAACTGATTTAATTCGAAAATTAGTTGATGCCAGATATGAGCGAAATGATGTTGAGGTTTCCCCTGGAAATTTTAGAGTAAAGGGTGATACTATTGATATTACTCCTGCATACTCTGAGGATATAATTCGAATTTCTATGTTTGGTGATGAGATTGAAAAAATAACTTTACTTGATCATGTTTCATTAAAAGAAAAAAAGAAAATAACTCAAATGACAATTTTTCCTGCAAAACATTATCTAATTGCTAAGGATGCTAGTAAAAGAGCTGTTGCGTCAATTAGAGATGAACTAAAATATCATTTACCTACATTAAATGAACTTGAAAAACAACGACTTGAAATGAGAACAAATTATGATTTAGAAATGATTGAAGAATTAGGATATTGTTCTGGTATTGAAAATTACTCTAGACATTTTGATGGGCGCAATAAAGGCGATAAGGCATATTGTTTAATGGATTTTTTTGGCGATGATTATCTTTTGGTAATTGATGAATCTCATGTTACGTTGCCTCAATTACATGCAATGTACAAAGGTGATTATTCTCGAAAAGACAAACTTGTAACATATGGATTTAGATTACCTAGTGCATATGATAATCGACCATTAAAGTTTGAAGAATTTGAAGATTATATTCAAAATACTATTTTTGTTTCAGCNACNCCTTCTGATTATGAAAAGAAAATATCTGCAAAGATTGTTGAACAACTAGTAAGGCCCACTGGATTACTTGATCCTCAAATTGAAATTAGACCTACTAAAGACCAAATGGATAATTTAATTTCTGAAATAAATAAACGTGCTAAAAATTCTGAGCGTGTTTTAGTGACTACTTTAACTAAAAGAATGGCTGAGGATTTAGCTGAATATCTCTCAAAAAAAGATGTTAAGGTTAGATACATGCATTCAGAAATTGATGGATTGCAAAGAACTGAAATTATTCGCCAATTACGCCTAGGTGAATTTGATGTTTTAGTTGGAATTAATCTTTTACGTGAAGGTTTGGATATTCCAGAGGTTTCCCTTGTAGCAATTTTGGATGCTGATAAAGAAGGTTTTTTGAGAAATTTTACTAGCTTAATTCAAACTTGTGGTAGAGCTGCAAGAAACGTAACTGGTACTGTAATAATGTATGCTGATACAAATACAAAATCTATGAAAAATACTGTCAATGAAACTATTCGTCGTAGAAAAAAACAAATTTTATACAATCGAGAACATGGCATAATTCCTAAATCAATTATGAAATCTGTACCTGAACAGGAAATTGCATTGGATGAATCAAAATTAAAATCAATACATGATCTTAGAAATGATGTAATTGATTTAGATGCTCAAATGAAAAAGTTTTCTGAAGAATTAGATTTTGAGCAAGCCATTTCTTGCAGAGATAGAATAAAAAGATTGGAAAAGGAGATTGAATTTAGAAATGATAGATAATAAATTAAAAATTAGAGGTGCACGTCATCATAATTTAAAAAATATTGATGTTGATATTCCAAAAAATAAACTAGTTGTAATTAGTGGTTTATCTGGTTCTGGAAAATCTACTTTAGCTTTTGATACAATTTATGCTGAAGGACAACGACGATATGTTGAATCTCTTTCTTCATACGCTCGTCAATTTTTAGAAATGATGGATAAACCTGATGTTGATTCTATTGATGGATTATCCCCTGCAATTGCAATTCAACAAAAAACTACTAGCAAAAATCCTCGTTCTACTGTTGGTACTACAACTGAAATTTATGATTACATGCGTTTACTTTACGCTAGAATTGGAATTCCTCATTGTACAAATTGTAAACGAAAAATATCTACACAATCTGTTGAAAGAATTTGTGATTCTGTTCTCAAAGATTTTTTGGGACAAAAAATATTGATTCTATCTCCACTTATTCAAAGAAAAAAGGGTACCTATGAGAAACTCTTTGAGCAAATTAAGAAAGATGGATATTCTAGAATACGCCTAAATGGTGAAATTTTGAGCCTAGATGATGGTATTCCTCCATTGGATAGACAAAAATGGCATAATATCGAAATTGTTGTCGATAGAATATCTACAAGTAAATCTGAACGATCTAGAATTTTTGAGGCTATTCAAACTGCAATTAAAGCATCAAAAGGTGATGTAATGATTTCATCTGATAAATCTGAAAAAATCTTTTCTCAAAATAACGCCTGTCCTCATTGTGGATTAACAATTGGTGAGTTAGAACCACGAAATTTTTCATTTAATTCTCCTTTTGGATTGTGTAAAACATGTAATGGATTGGGAGTTAAAATGGAATTTGATGCTGCTTTAGTAATTCCTGATAAATCTAAATCTATTTTGGAAGGGGCAATTGTTCCTTGGAGTGGTAGATTTTCTGCATTTAGAAAACAAGCATTAGGTACAGTTGGTGAGAAATTTGGATTTGATTTAATGACTCCAATTGAAAAAATAAAACCAAAACACCTTGAAATTATTTTAAATGGAACAACTGATTTAATTAATTTTCAATATAATTCTAAATCTGGTGACTCTTCATGGAAATATACAAATGCATTTGAAGGTGTACTTGTAAATCTTCAACGTGTTTTTCTAGAAACTGATTCTGAATCAAAACGTGAATGGCTTAAACAATTCATGCGTGATACTCATTGTAATACATGTGATGGTAAAAAACTAAAACCTGAATCACTTGCAGTTACAGTTAATGATTTGGGAATAATGGATGTATGTAATTTATCAATTACAAATTGTTTTGATTTCTTTTCTAATTTGAAATTAACTGACACTGAACAACATATTGCAAGAGATATTTTAAAAGAAATCAAAGAACGGTTAGAGTTTTTAATTAATGTTGGATTAAACTATCTTTCATTAAATCGTCTTTCTTCTACTCTTTCTGGTGGTGAATCTCAAAGAATTCGATTGGCTACTCAAATTGGTTCTAATCTTACTGGTGTTTTGTATGTGCTTGATGAACCTACCATTGGATTACATCAGCGTGATAATGCAAGGTTGATTAAAACGCTAAACAAGCTACGAAATCTTGGTAATACTGTTATTGTTGTAGAGCATGACGAGGAAGTTATACGAAATTCAGACTGGATAATTGATTTAGGTCCTGGTGCTGGGGTGCATGGTGGAAATATTGTCTTTGAAGGAACAATTAAAAAAATTCTACAGGCAACTAAATCTGTAACTGGAACTTATCTTAAAGATAATTCTCTAATTGTTTTAAAAAATAAAATACGTAAACCTGAGGGTTCATTAATTATTAAAGATGCATCTGAAAATAATTTAAAAAATATTGATGTTGAAATTCCTCTAGGACTTTTTGTATCTGTAACTGGAGTATCTGGTTCTGGAAAATCTACTTTGATTAATGATATTTTACTCAAAAGTATCGAGAATCATTTTTCTAAAACTCATATTCGTTCTGGTGATCATAAAGAAATTTCTGGTTTGGATAATATTGATAAAGTAATTGCCATTGATCAATCCCCTATTGGTAGAACTCCTCGCTCAAACCCTGCAACATACATTGGTGCATTTACTCCCATTCGAGAATTATACTCTAACACTGCATTATCAAAAGAACGTGGATACAAACCAGGACAATTTTCATTTAATGTTGCTGATGGTAGATGTTTTGCATGTGAAGGTGATGGTGTTAAACAAATTGAAATGCAATTTCTATCTGATGTGTATGTTAAATGTGATGAGTGTAAGGGAAAACGATACAACTCTGAAACTCTATCTGTATTGTATAAAGGAAAAAATGTTTCTGATGTTTTACAAATGACTGTTTATGAAGCATTAACTTTCTTTGAAAATGTTCCTTCAATTCAAAGAAAATTACAAACTGTTAATGATGTTGGTTTGGGATATATCAAACTTGGACAATCCTCTACCACTTTATCTGGTGGTGAGGCTCAACGTGTAAAACTTGCTTCAGAATTATCTAAACGTGGTACTGGAAAAACTCTATACATCTTAGATGAGCCTACTACTGGCTTGCATTTTGCAGATGTTCAAAAATTATTGGATGTTTTAAACAGATTAGTAAATTTGGGTAATACTGTTGTTGTAATTGAACATAATATGGATATCATCAAAAATTCAGACTGGTTAATTGATTTAGGTCCTGAAGGTGGAGATGAGGGAGGTCGTATTGTTACTGTTGGTACTCCTTCTGATGTTTCAAAATCTCCTGGTAGCTATACTGGAAAATATCTAAAAAAATTATTGTAAAATGACATTTGATATCTCTAAAGTAATCATTCCTACAAATCCTGGAATTTATTTAATGAAAAATTCTGATGGAAAAATTATCTATATTGGAAAAGCAAAAAATTTGAAAAACCGTGTTCGTTCTTATTTTAATAAAAATCAAAATTATAAAACTCAAAAATTAGTTGAAAATATTTCTGAAATTGAATTTGTCTTAACTGATAATGAAAGTGAGGCTTTTCTTTTAGAGTCTAACATGATTAAAAAATATCGGCCTCGATTTAATATTGAATTAAAAGATCAACAACGTTATACTTATCTGCGATTATCTGATGAAAAATATCCTCGATTATTAGTGGCTCGACGAACAAGAGATGGTAAGTTTTTGGGTAAAGGAAAATTCTATGGGCCTTTCACCCAAGGAAGTTCAAAATTACTTACAATTGGAACTCTTAGAAAATCATTTCAAATAAGAATTTGTAAAACTCTTCCAAAAAAAGTATGTCTTGAATATCATTTAGGTAACTGTGAAGGTCCTTGTGAATTCAAAGATGCTCAAGAAAAATATCCTGAACATGTAAAAAAATTAGAAGATGTTCTAAAGGGAAAAAATGATACTAAAATTTTTACAAAAAAATTAAAAGATGAAATGTATCAAGCAGCTGAATCTCAACAATTTGAGCGTGCAAAAGATATTCGTGACACGCTAATTAGGCTTGGAAGTCTTCAAACTAAACAAAAAATGGAGTATGTTGAAAATTCTGATGAAGAATATTTTGGCATTGGAATTCAACAACAAACTGCAACTGTAATGAATTTTAGAATGATCAATGGTGTGATTCGAGACAGTGACAAATTNTTNTTTGATTTGGTAGGTGATAATTCCTTTTCAAATTTTCTTTACCAGTATTATTCTACACATAAAATTCCAAAATTAATCATTACAAGTGAACTTCCTGAAAATCAAAAATTATTGGAATCTTTATTGTCTGAACAATCTGGATTTATTGTAAAAATAATGACTCCTACAAGAGGTAAGAAAAATGATATTATGAATTTAATTTTAAAGAATATTCAATTAATTCACTCTAAGGGTGCTAATCCTGCCTTAATTGAATTACAAGAAATTCTAAATCTACCATCACTGCCTAACATCATTGAATGTTTTGATATTTCTAATCATGGTGCTGAATTTGCAGTTGGTTCTATGGCTAGTTTTGTGAATGGAATTCCAAATAAATCTGGATATCGAAAATTCAAAATTAAAACAATTACTGGTAGGGATGATTTTGCAATGATTGGTGAAATTATTAAAAGAAGATATTATCGATTATTAGAAGAAAATTCTACATTACCTGATTTAATTTTGATTGATGGTGGTAAAGGACAATTAAGTGCAGCATTGAAATCTTTGGAATCACTTGGATTAAAATTACCTTGTATATCCTTAGCAAAAGAAAATGAAGAAGTATATCTTCCTAAAATTAAAAATCCTATAATAATTCCTAAACATAAAGAATCATTAAAAATTTTACAATACGCTAGAGATGAAACTCATAGATTTGGTGTTGCATACAATCGTACTATACGTAAAAATCAAATAAAATAAAAAAGAAAAATTTTGGTTAGTTTACACTAACGCTTCCAACCATCCAAGGATGAACCATACAGAAGTAATCATAACTTCCTGCTTCATCAAAGGTAAATGCATAATTTGCACTTGCCATTAGTAAGCTACTGTCAAATACACCTGATGGACCCATTGCTGGACTGCCGCCAGTTACTGTGTGTGCTGCAGTGTCGATGTTTGCCCATTCTACAGTATCTCCTGCGTTAATTGAAACTCTTGCTGGTGAAAAACATTCATCGGTTGTTTCACAACCTGGAACTGCTGTTCCTACTGGAATGTCTACGATAACTGTTTTTGGTGCGGCTGCTGCTTCTGCTGCGGCTTTGTCAGCTGCTGCTTGTGCTGCGGCTTTGTCAGCTGCTGCTTGTCTATCTTGTAATGAATCAGCACTTACTGAATTTCCTGCTTCTGCTTCAGCTCTAATTTTAGCTGATAACTCAGCACCAAAAGCGCCAGATGACGTTTCTGATTCTGAGATTGGAGTTGAAACTGATGGTGTGGTTGTTGGTGAATAATCTACTGAATCGCCTACTGCGGCAATTCCTACACCTACTAGTGCAATAGCTATTGAAAAGACTATTGCAGCTTTATCCATACTTGTCATTACTTGAAAAATTCTTGTTACGTTAAATAAATCTAATAACTTAATTCTCACATTTTAGATATTCTTGAAATATTTACAAGAATTTGAACCATCTATTGTAAATTCTACTTGATCGCTTTAATTTAATCATGGGTATTGTTAACGTTGTTTAACAATTCTTTGTTTTATTTTCTAATGTCTTAATTTTATTTGTAATTACAATTAAGAGGTCTCACCGAATAACTAATCGTTCTCGGTCTTAATCTCTTATTTTACAACTTTTTTGCAATGTTATTTTTTGAATCAATTTTTTGATACTCCACTTTTAATTTTCTTTGTTTGATGAAACTATTGATAAATCGTATTTTATTTTTTATAAATTCATCCTCAATTATGGTATTGGTTTTTAATTGTTCATACATAATTTCTTCATCTAATTTTATTTTAATTTCATCATTGTTTTTTATGATATAGGTTCCAATACTCCAAAATAATCCAATGTGTAATGCTACATACTTTGATTGTATTTGTGTAATTTTATTTTTGTAAATTTCTACATGCTCTCTGTTTTGTGACGCTGTTGATTCCCCTGTTTGAATTACCCATGAAATATTCTCAAAGTCTCCATCTATGTATAGAATATGGTTCAATTGTCAATCAAAAGGTGGTATTTTGTCTATATATTTCGAATACCCAATTTATGATCATAGTTTGAAATATGTACGTATAATGGAATCTCAGGNGTTCTTTTCAAAAATGGTTGATGAGTTAGTTGAATTTTCTGAGTATGATCCTGAATTATCTGATGGAATAAAGTGGTTAGATGAACAGGCTCAAAAAAAAGGTATTACATTTTACGATATGGTTTTTGAAGTTTTNTANAAACACGATGTAAATTCTAAAGCAAAAGATTGGCTTAGTACAAGAAATTAAAAATTATTTTCTCAAGTCTAGTGTTTTGTATTCGCATCCTTGAGGTCCACAATATTTTCCTACGTATACTGCCTTTGGTCTGTATAGTGCTGTTTTTGGTGCAGCTTCTGCAAATTTCTCTTCTATGATGTGAGCTGCCCATCCTGCAACTCTTGAAATTGCAAAAATTGGAGTGTTAAGGTCCATTGGAATTTTTAACATATAGTATAGTGATGCACTGTACAAATCCACATTTGGATAGATGTCTCTNTCTTTTTGTAATTTCATTTCTGAAATTGTCACTGTTTCGATTTTTTCTGTTAAATCAAACCATGGTTCTTTACTTTTAGCAGCTAATTTTCTTGATAATTTTTTTAGAACTTGTGCTCTTGGATCATATGTTTTGTACACTGCATGACCCATACCCATTATTTTTTCTCCTTGAGTTAATTTTTCTTTTATCCATGGTTCTACTTTGTCTATTTGAGAAATTTCTAATAACATTTTCATAACTTCTGTATTTGCACCTCCGTGTAATTCCCCACTTAATGCACCTATTGCTGCACTTGATGCTGAATACATGTGTGCTCTAGTTGATGCAACTTGTCTTGCAGTAAATGTTGATGCGTTAAATGTATGATCTGCGTGAAGTATTAAACAAGTATCAAATATTTTTCTCCACTTCTGCATCTGGTTTTTCTCCTGACATCATGTATAGAAAATTTGCAGCATGACTTAGTGATGAATCTGGATCTACAATGTCTAATCCATTTCTGATTCTTTGCCAACTTGCAATGATGGTTGGAACTTTTGCAAGAAGATTAATTGCTTTTTCATAACTTGCTTCTTTATTGGCAAACTCTTCATCGTAATATCCTGCAAGTGCTGATACAAATGCTTGAAGCATATCCATTGGATCTGCATCTTTTCTCCAATTTGACATGTTTTTTTGCATTTGTTTTGGAATGTATCTTGCTTCTACTAGTTTTGAATTAAATTCATTTAATTCTGCTTTAGTAGGTAATTTATCATAAAGTAGTAAATATGCNGTTTCTTCAAAAGTTGAATTTTCTGTAAGATCTAAAATATCAAATCCTCTGTAGATTAATTTTCCTTTTTCACCATCAATATTGGATATTTTGGTATCTGCAACCTCTATTCCACGTAGTCCAATATTTTTTGTCTCCATGTTTGAGCCTGCTTGAATTCTTTTATTATGTTTTTTCTAAAATATTGTCTATTAAATTTAGTAATTAGTCTAAAATGACAACTTTTGATAATAAAT
>JGI26249J51723_1000424_pt1 | contig 14819 bp, 10 predicted proteins | sample SaaInlV_135m_DNA_FD_51723 | JGI IMG/M metagenome (IMG submission 51723) | reverse complement strand
AATATCTTCGTGCACAAGAAGAGTTTCCATGGCATTACATGCCGCGGGGTATTGTAGTTTTGAGTCCAGAGAAATAGAAATCGCCTTATCAAGGTCCGCTTTTGAGTCGATATACCCATGACAAATACCTTCAGAGTGGCCCAAAACAGGTATCCGCGTATTTTCCTGAATGTACTTCACAAAATCGTTACTGCCGCGCGGAACGATAAGGTTAATATTTTTCTCTTCATCTAACATATCCGCAACTTCAGAACGTGTTTTAATCATTTGCACCGATCCCGTGGGCACACCATCAACCTTTTCAATAGCATCTGTAATCAACGAAACAATCATTTTGTTTGAATGTTGCGCTTCTCTGCCACCTTTAAGAATAACGGCATTGCCTGACTTAAAACATAATGAAGAAATTTGTGGGACGGCATCTGGACGAGACTCGAAAATAGCCCCAATAACCCCTATAGGGCATGTAACTCTGTATAAAGTCAAACCTTCATCCATTTCTACCGCCATCTGTTGCTGACCAACTGGGTCTTCAAGCCTGATGACACTTCTAATCCCTTTAGCCATACCCATGACCTTATTTTCATTTAAACGAAGTCGAGCAAAAAGTGGACCAGATATATTTTCCTTTTGGGCAAACTCAAGATCTTTAGCATTTTCTTTAAGTATTGAGGAACAACCGCCCTCAATTGCTGAAGCAACTTCTTCCAGAGCCATATTTTTAACATCGACGGGCAAATGAGCTAGCTGCAAAGACGCAGATTTTGCTATAGAAGAAATTTCAGATACTGTTTTTTCAGTTGTCATGGCTAATTGAATAAATTTTGAATATTAGCATATAAGTTTAGCAGGAATTTTTCACACTTGAATGTATGAATAGCTCTTTACAAAGAGTTTAAAGATTTAATTTATAAATTAACATCGTTTTCCGCTTGCAAGTTGTAAAGTTTCCAATAGATTCCCTTTTTATGTAGTAATTCTTTTTGTGTCCCATATTCTGCCATACGCCCCTCTTTAAGAACTAAAATTTTATCAACATTTTTAAGGGTTGAAAGTCTATGCGCTATGACAATCGATGTTCTTCCACGTATAAGTTCTTTAATCCCACTTTGAACTTGCAGTTCCGTTTCCGTATCAATACTTGATGTCGCTTCATCCAGCACAAGAATCCTTGGGTCTGCCGCCAAAGCCCTAGCAAATGAAAGCAATTGTTTTTGACCAAGCGAAAGCAAACTCCCCCTCTCTCGGATATTCTGCTCATACTGGTCTGGAAGGCAATCAACAAACCGGTGCAGATTGACTGACTTAGCAATCGATTTAATTTGATCGACCTCCAAGTGAGAGTTCCCCAGGCGAATGTTATCTAAAATACTTCCCGAAAAAAGAAAAACGTCCTGCTGAACTAATGATATTTGCCGACGAAGGTCGTACTTATTAATTTGATTGGTGGATATCCCATCCAATAAAATATCTCCTCGACTAATTTCATAGAAGCGGCACAAAGCATTAACAAGCGATGACTTTCCCGCTCCCGTTGCTCCAACAACTGCTAGGCTTTCACCCTCTAGAAGAGAAAACGATATATCTTTTAATACATCTTCACCCTTTTTATAAGAAAACCAGACGTTTCGAAACTTAATTTCACCGCGAACCTTTTTTACCGTTTGTGAGGAATGAGAATCAGCTATATCCTCTGGTGTATCGAGTAATTCAAAAGTTCGCTCCGCCGATGCAATAGCAGTCTGAATAATATTAAATTTTTCAGCCAGATCTCGGATTGGCTCAAAAAACTTTTGAAGATACTGTAAAAATGCTACTAAAACGCCCAGTTGGATCTGATCCTGAACAAATTTTCCACCTCCATACCAGATTACCAGAGCCATCCCAAGCGCACTAAAAACATCAATCGAAGGAAGATAAATTGCGTTGTAATAAACTGANCGAAGGTCCTCATCAACTTTATCTTTATTTATATTTCTGAATTTGTCNTCATGACTCTTCTCTTTATTGAATAAGTGAACCGTTGACATTCCAGAAAGATTTTCTTCAAGAAACGAATTCAACCGGGTTATATGAGCACGGTTTTTTCGCAAAGCATCTCGCGCTCGAATCCGATAAGCCCACGTTGCTAGGTATAACAAGGGGAAAACCAAGCAAACCACGAGCGCCATTCGCCACTCCAAATAAAACATCATTGAAAAAATACCCACTAGAACAAACAAGTCGCTAAAGACAAGAATTAATCCCGACGTCAACATTTCATTAAGCACTTCAACATCGTTGACTACTCGCGTAATAAGCTTTCCTATTGGATTTCTATCAAAAAATTTGAATGACATTCGATGCATATGAGCAAAAGTTTCTGTTCTCAAGTCATACATCACCTTTTGACCAATGTATTGCATCAAGTATGTCTGAATAAACTGGCAAATAAATGCTACACCTAAAACAACAAGGTAAATTAATGCGATCTCATTCAACCCCTCTAAATCAGATACAACGATATAATCATCGATAGCAATTTTGGTGAGAAAAGGCCCCGATAGACTTAATATGGAAACACAAAAAAGAAAAAATACTGATAATAATACTAACGTTTGGTAGGGTTTTAGATAAACAACTAACCTTTTGAATAAAATCCAGTCACGGGATCCATCTCTTAAACTTTCTTGGTGCAATTCGCTCATTGCAGAGTTATCTCCATTTCCATAGCAAGTGCCTGGTTTTTATAAGTCTGCGCATACTTTCCATCTAATTGAAGTAATTCATCATGAGACCCATCTTCTACTATTTGCCCATCGTTTATTAAAATAATTCGATCTGCCTTACGAACTGCTGTAAGGCGGTGGGACACCATTACTGTAGTAATCCCAGATGTAAATTCCCGTATATTTTTTAGGATGTTATCTTCTGTCTCCGCATCTAGGCTTGAAAATGCGTCGTCTAACACTAGAATTTTCGGCCTTATAAGTAATGCACGTGCAAGAGCAACGCGTTGGATTTGACCCCCGGATAAAGAAACGCCACGTTCTCCAATAATTGTCTCTAGGCCATCAGGAAATCGGTTTATATCAGCCAATAATCCAGAGTTTTTAATAACATCATTCACGGCCTCAGTTGAAATCTCATTCATTCCAAAAATAATATTTTCTCTAAGAGTGGCTGAAAACAAATAAGGCTCTTGATCAACATATCCAATATTTTTTCGAAGTACGGAAAGTGGAATATCACGAATTGAATGACCTCCAATAAACAAAGTGTCCTTAGCCACCTCATACAACCGGGGAATCAATTGAACGAGAGTACTTTTACCAGAACCTATCACACCAACTACAGCAAGAATTTGCCCTGAAGGAATTTTAAATTTAATATTTTGCAAGCTTGGTTTATCTGACTGTGAGTATGAAAAATTAAGGTCTCGAAATTCTATATCGCCTCTAAATTCATCAATAGAATTGATGGTTTTCGCATCGTCTACAATACCTGGTCTAGCTAAAAACATTTCTTGTATCCTACCCATTGCAGCCTGTCCTTTTTGAGTAAGATTAACTACATACCCTATACCCATCATCGGCCAGGACAACATTAACAAGTAACCATTGAAAGCCACAAAAGAGCCTAGTGACATTTCTTTAGCTACTACCGCTTCACCGCCTACCCAAAGAGAAATCATTGCGGCAACGCCAACGGTTAATGTGAGCGAGGGGGTAAAAATGCCAAACAATCGAGTCACGCTCAAATTCTTATGAATATATTCTCGGTTAAGTTCATCAAATTTTTTCTTCTCAGTTTCTTCCTGAACAAATGCGTGAATGACACGAATTCCCGAAAGGTTTTCCTGAACATGTGACGTTATTTTCGATAAATGTCGTTGCACAATTTCATGCCGACGTCCAATTTCAGGAAGATATTTAAAAAATAATATAGAAAGCATAGGTAGTGGGATAAGAACAACTAGAGTTAAGTTTGGATTTATCCAAAGCATCAAGCAAACACAACTTAGGATAAGAACTGAGCAGTCGACCAAAATAAGCAAACCCAATCCCACAAAATCACGGACTGCACGCAAATCATTAGTTGCCCGTGACATAAGATCTCCAATTTTTTGTTTATGAAACCAGGATTTATCAAGGGAAAGAAAATGAGAAAAAAGATCGTTTGAAATATCAAATTCGACCTTACGAGAAGGACCAAATAAATATTGCCTCCAACCAAAACGTGATAATGCTTGGACGGTAGCTGCAACAAAAAGCATCCCTCCAAACCCCAAAAGGTCCCTATCTGAAGGGTTATTTGGAAGTTCATCTACAACAATTTTCAACAACCATGGAATCGACAAACCGGCAAAATCAGCAAGCAAAAGAGCCACAATACCAATGGTCATTTCACGGCGATACCTACGCATATACGGCAGATAAGGTTTTATCTTGTCCAAAATCATTAATTATAAAAAAGGAGTGGGGTTGCGTGTTTGCTTATTTAGTAAATCACACAAGGGCATGAGAAAGGATCATGACTAAAGTACCCAAGCACAATGAGACAAGGTTTTTATAACCTTTCTCATGTTCTTCATAAACTGTGGGCAAAAGATCACCTATTGAAATGAACAGAAAGGTTCCTGCCGAAATCCCAAGTGCCGTGGCTACTATATAATCATCTAATCCTCGAAAAACAAAAACTGCTACCAACGCTCCAACGGGAGTAGCTAGCGCAAAAATGAACATTGACACTAATATTTTCTTTTTGGTGTATTCTTTCCCCTTCACCAAAAGACTGCTCAATGCCAGCGCAGCGGGAAATTTATGAATTGTCACCGCAAAAATAATAATGAAGCTTAAGTTCATCATCGTACCAGCACCGATGGCAATTCCATCGAGAATACTATGGAAACCTATTCCTACATATGCAGCAATCCCGATTTTATGATAATCGCATTCCCCTTCTTCACAAGGATGCACCATGATAAATTTCTCCAGAATAAATATTAGGAGAAAACCAAACATCACTGAATAACCCAATTGCCTTCCAAGAACCGTTGAAATCTCTGGTAAAACGTGAAAAAAAACTGCCCCAAGTAGAATGCCCGCACAAAAACTGATCACAAGACGAAAAGTCTCTTGCGACCATAGTTTAATCGTTGGTATCCACCCCCCAATCATAGTGATTGAAAAAACAAACATGAGAAAGGGATAAAAAATTTCTTTTTCCATATGCCCTCAGATAATTAAATATTAAGAAGGTTTTTTGATTAATCCTAAAAAAACACAATCTCCCAAAAACCCCTCTTATTTTCTAGTTCTTTGACGTTTAATTGGATAAAATAGTCTCAGAATTCACGCTTAAACTCGCACGCAATTCCATAGAGTTCAAAATACAATGAAGAGTCATCAAATTTAACATAAATACATCCAATTATCTATCAAGAGGCAATCTACCCTCTTTGGCAATAACCTTGAGAATTTTTTCTAAACTTTACCTATCTGGAAAATAAAATATGTATGCAGTTATTATTGCTGGAGGTAGCGGCACTCGCTTCTGGCCAAAAAGCCGGGAGAATCTTCCCAAACAATTACTAAATATTGCCGGCCAGAAAACAATGATTCAGGATACAGTCAACCGAATAAGTCCTGTCATTCCAATTGAAAATATATGGGCAATCACTAATGAGCAACACGCAATCGAAACCTGTTGCCAGCTCAAAGCATTGGGGTTTTCCCCATCGCAACTTCTAACTGAACCAATCGCGCGAAACACGGCAGCTGCAATAGGGTACTCAGCAAAAATATTAAGTCAGGATAATCAAGATGCAACTATGGCAGTCTTTCCGGCCGATCACGTGATTACCACAACCAAACCATTTTTGAAATTATTGAAGCAAGCTGAAACCATTGCTAATGAAAATCACCTTGTCACTCTTGGAATCAAGCCTAATTCTCCCGAAACGGGATATGGATATATCAAGCAAGGCAAACCAATCGGAAAAAATTCTTTCAAAGTAGATCAATTCATCGAAAAACCTAATAAAATAACAGCAGAAAACTACATAAAGGAAGGTGGTTACTATTGGAATAGCGGTATATTTGTGTGGAAAATCTCGACGTTACTCAATGAAATAGACAAATACTTGCCAAAACTTCACGAACTACTCGAAGAACTCGCTAATAATACAGCGCAAATTAAAGGGGGGTATGCCTATAAGAAGTTGAATGAGACGGGAAAAAAAATATTTCACTCATTAGAATCAGTATCGATTGACCATGGTGTCATGGAAAAGTCTAGCGAGGTAGCTGTTCTTCCAGCAGATATAGAGTGGAATGATGTTGGAACTTGGACCTCGCTTGCAGAGATCTCAAAAAATGACTCCCATGGCAATGTAATAAATGGAAACGTGATTTCTATAGAAAATAATGATTCGATTATTCAGGCAGAAAATCGACTAGTTGCCGCGCTTGGACTTAAGAATATTATAGTAGTTGATACCCCCGATGCGTTACTAGTCTGCCCAAAAGAACGAGCGCAAGATATAAAAAAAATCGTAGAACAAATAAAGTCAGAGAATCGACCCGAAAATTGCACATCGATATCAGAAATTCGCCCATGGGGGAGTTACACAGTACTAGATAAAGAAACGAACTATCTGGTAAAACGCATAGAAGTTTTACCTAGTGAATCCCTTAGTTTGCAATCACATAACCACAGAAGCGAGCACTGGACCGTTGTTTCAGGAGTCGCTCAGGTACAAATTGGAGAAATATTAAAAACTTTAAAAGCTAACCAATTCATCGAAATTCCTAAAGGTGCCAAACATCGACTAACTAACGTAGGTGAATCCACTCTAGTTATTATCGAAGTACAACTTGGAGATAAGATTGATGAGGATGATATCACTCGTTACGAAGATAAATATGGTAGAGATTGATAATCAAAAGCTAATTCTCTAAGCCCCATTTGAATCCCTCCTCTGTTCAAAAACGAAAGCACCACACTTTAAATAAAAAAAGTTTCTATTTTTATANGTTCTTTGAGCTAAAGGCGAATATTTCACGCCTTACACACTAATACGGGATATAATGAAGGTTTTAATCTGGACTAATATCTATGAGCTACCATTCACTGAGAGAGTTTGTTGATCGACTAGAAAATGAAAACGAACTAATTCGTATCAATGATCAGGTATCGCCTANTTTAGAAATAACCGAAATTACGGATCGAGTTTCTAAGCAACCGGGAGGAGGAAAAGCCCTACTTTTTGAAAATGTCGAAGACTCAAANATACCGGTTCTAATCAACGCTTTTGGCAGTTTAAAACGAATAAATATTGCGCTCGNTATACATGATATAGAAAAAATCCCCAGAGACATTGATAAATATCTAAAAATTAAGCCTCCATCTTCACTCCTTGAAAAAGTNAAACTTTTACCTATGCTCCTTGAGGCGGCTGCTTTTCCTCCAAAAATTGTTAGCTCACAAAAAGCCTCTTGCCAAGAAGTTGTGCTTGTAGGTGATGACGTAGACCTTGGAATCATTCCTATACTGCAATGCTGGCCCGATGATGCGGGTAGCTTTATCACGTTCCCCATTGTAGTAAACAAAACCATCGACCAAAAATTGAGAAACGTTGGGCTCTACCGCATGCAGGTTTATGATAAGAAAACTACAGGAATGCATTGGCATATTCACAAAGACGGCGCCCATTTTTTTCATGAATATAAAAAACAAGGTAAAGTCATGGAATGCGCAGTCGCAATAGGAGCGGATCCTGCTGTTTGCTATGCTGCAAGCGCCCCACTGCCTTATGGTATCGATGAATTTCTTTTTGCTGGATTTATAAGAAAATCTCCAGTGCCACTGGTTAAGTGCAAAACTGTTAATCTCGAAATTCCCGCAACTGCTGAAATCGTATTAGAAGGTTTTATCGATCCATCGGAGATGCGCCTCGAGGGTCCTTTCGGCGACCACACTGGATATTATTCGCAAGATGGGGATTACCCAGTATTCAACATTACCGCTATTACTCACAGAAAAAATCCGATTTACCATACAACCATTGTAGGAAAACCCCCGCAAGAAGATTTTTATTTAGGCAAAGCCACTGAAAGAATTTTTTTACCACTGATGCGAACTCAACTTCCAGAAATTGTCGACATGAACATGCCCGCTGCGGGGGTATTTCATAACCTTGTTATTATTTCAATCGACAAGCGATTTCCTATGCAAGCAAGAAGACTAATGAGTGCCCTATGGGGAATGGGACAAATGAGTTTTGTCAAGACTATCATCGTCTTTGACAAGAGTGTTGATATTCAAAATACTCAGAAAATAATTGAAATACTACTCAATAAAATTGACTTCACGTGCGATCTGTTTTTTTCAGAAGGAATTTTAGATGTACTCAACCACGCATCTGACAAGGCTCTTTATGGTTCCAAGCTGGGAATTGATTTAACAAATAGAATTAAAGGTGAGGACAAATCTAAAACAAAGCCAACAGTTGATCACAACGAGACTTCACCATTACCAAAAGATATCCTTGAAAAATTCACCGAATTAACATCCTGCAAAATTGTAGACCAAAAAGGTCTACATCAAGTTGCATTTGCCACGCTTGAAAAAAAATCGCCGCAACAAGGGTCCAAAGTAATCAAAAAATTCATGAACGACAAGAAATTCTCCTCAGTAACAGTATTAATAGTTCTGGAAGGTCACGAGAACATAAATGACACCTCGACGATGTTATGGAAAATATTCAATAACATCGATCCTAAAAGAGATATGTATTTCTTCGGGAATCGAGTTGGCATTGATGTGACATGCAAAGCTGGAGAAGATGGCTACACCCAACATTGGCCTAATGAAATTGAGATGTCCGAGAAAGTAAAAAATATCGTTGATCAGAAGTGGGTGAATATGTTTCATGAATCATAAAAACATTGTCGTCAAAGGCGCTCGGGCACACAATCTAAAAAATATAACAGTAACTCTTCCGCGCAATAAACTAGTAGTAATCACTGGGTTAAGCGGTTCAGGGAAATCTTCTTTAGCATTCGATACAATCTATGCTGAAGGTCAAAGAAGGTACGTTGAATCCCTTTCAACATATGCACGCCAATTCTTGGAGTTAATGGAAAAACCGGATGTAGATTCTATTGAAGGACTTTCACCTGCCATATCAATTGAACAAAAAACATCAAGCAGAAACCCCCGCTCCACGGTTGGGACAGTAACAGAAATTTACGATTACCTGCGCCTCCTTTATGCAAGAATTGGTCGCGTTTACTGCTATGAATGTGAACGAGAAATTTCGTCCCAAAGCGTCCAACAAATTGTCGATCAAGTTAAAGCGATCCCAGAAAAAAATAAAGTTATTATTCTCTCTCCTGTTGTGAGTAAACGTAAAGGAGAATTCAAAAAAGAACTTCAAGAATTGAGAAAAAACGGATTTGTCCGAGTCCGCATAAATGGTGAGGTCCGTTCTTTAGAGGAAGAAATAATATTAGACAAAAAATTCAAACACACAATCGAGGTGGTAGTAGATCGTCTGATCATTAAAGAAAATATGGGAAAGAGGTTAACAGATTCAGTCGAAACAGGACTTTTACAAGGAGGTGGCACTCTTATTGTTAGCATTGCTAAAGAAAATGAAAAGGATAAAGAGCTATTATTCAGCGAAAAATTTGCCTGCAATTACTGCAGTATAAGTTTCCCAGAATTAGAACCACGCCTTTTTTCATTTAATAGTCCTCATGGCGCCTGTCCTTCTTGCGATGGACTAGGAACCAAAATGGTTATCGATCCAGAGATTATCGTGCCGGATCCTTCTTTATCCATAAGGGAGGGAGCAATCCAACCTTGGGGAAAACGAACATCTGTAAATTTTCATCAAATGTTGGAAAGTATTGCAAAACATTTTAAATTCAAACTTAATATTCCATTTAAAGCCCTGCCTAAGACCATCCAAAATACCCTTTTATACGGAGCAGGCAATGAATCTATCAAGTATATATACGAGCATAATGACAAACAACAATACTATTCTGGATCCTTTGAGGGAGTCATACCAGAACTTAAACGAAAATACAATGAAACTGATTCCGTTTCTTCAAGAGAAGAAATTACAAAATTTATGCGTACTCTACCATGCCCATCCTGCAATGGTTCTAGACTAAAAAAAGAAGGAACTTCTGTTCGAGTAGGTGGTCATAACATCATAAAACTAACTGAACATTCTATTGACCACCTATATGATTTTTTCAAGACACTCAAATTAACCCGACAGGAAAATGACATTGCCCGACGTATTGTAAAAGAAATTCATGAACGACTTGGATTTTTAATAAATGTAGGACTCGACTACTTAACGCTAATCGTTCCTCAGCAACTTTATCAGGTGGAGAAAGCCAGAGAATCCGTCTGGCAACGCAAATAGGATCAAGTCTTATGGGGGTTTTATATGTCCTTGATGAACCAAGTATCGGACTACACCAGCGAGATAATGACCGTCTACTGAAAACTCTAGAAAAATTGCGCGACCTAGGAAACACAGTAATTGTAGTGGAACATGATGAGAAAACTATTCTTGCTGCAGATCACGTTCTCGATATAGGGCTTGGCGCTGGAATCCATGGTGGCGAGATTATTTTTTCAGGAGAACCAAAAAAACTATTGAAGGACAAAGTATCATTAACAGGTCAATATCTTTCAGGAATACAAAAAATAATAACTCCTGCCAATAGAAAAAAAAACAACGGCTCTTTTCTGGAAATAAGAGGTGCTGAGCAAAATAATTTAAAAAATATCACTGTAAAAATACCCCTTGGATGCTTGATATGTGTCACGGGTGTTTCAGGATCGGGGAAAAGCACGCTAATTATTGACATTTTGTACAAGGCTCTAGCTAAACACTTTTGGAAATCAACCGATAAGCCCGGCAAATATAAAACGATTGAAGGAGTCCACCTAATTGATAAAGTTATTGATGTTGACCAATCCCCTATTGGTAGAACTCCTCGGTCGAACCCCGCTACCTATACAGGCGTATTCACCCATATACGTGATTTATTTAGTCAGATTCCAGAGTCCAGAACAAGAGGGTATAAACCCGGCCGGTTCAGTTTTAATGTTAAAGGCGGACGCTGCGAACCCTGCCAGGGTGACGGGGTTCTAAAAGTAGAAATGCATTTCCTACCTGATATTTTTGTCACATGTGAGGTTTGCAATGGGAAACGATTCAATCGTGAAACCTTAGAAATTCTATACAAAGGAAAAAATATTGCAGATATATTGGGAATGACTGTTGAGGAGGCAAACGATTTTTTTCAAAATATTCCCGCTGTTCAATCAAAGCTTAAAACTATCTCTGATGTAGGTCTTGACTACATAAAGTTAGGTCAAGCAGCAACTACTTTATCAGGTGGAGAAGCGCAAAGAGTAAAACTATCTAAAGAACTTAGCAAACGAAGCACCGGCCGAACTCTTTATATTCTAGATGAACCAACAACGGGACTTCACTTCGCAGATGTTGACAATCTTCTTAAGGTCCTTTCCAAATTAGTTAATTCTGGGAATACTGTGATCATTATTGAACACAATATGGATATTATAAAAACAGCGGATCATATTATCGATTTAGGCCCCGAGGGTGGGGACAAAGGTGGAGAAGTTCTAGTAGATGGTCCACCTGAAGAAGTGGTAAAGAACAAAACGTCCTATACGGGGAAGTATCTGAAGGAACACGTTCTCAGAATGTAGATAAATTATTAATCAATCAACCTAGTCTCAGCAAATCGTTGGAAGAAACTTAAGATTTTCTCAACTAGGTATAGCTTGGAAGGTGACCTTAAGTATTTTTTTAAGAAGATAAAACCTGAGGTGAAATCAGTTATTTTCGGTAGGTTCAAGGCGGGCGATAGCGCGGAAAAGTCTGTCCTGTGCCTCCGCGAATTCATCATCAGACAAATCTGTATTGGCCAGTGCTTCTTCTGCTTTAACCAAAGAATTTTTCGCTCGTTCTTTATCAATCTCGTCTAAAAATTCTACTGTTTCAGCTAAAACAATTACTCGATTATCTGTAACCTCCAAGTAGCCTCCACTAACAATCATGTTGATTGTCTCGCGCCCTTTCTCACCAAGCAACTCATAGGAAAATCGACCAGCCCGCATTGTCGTAAGAAGAGGAGCATGATCATATAAAATCCCCAAGTCACCCTCAACGCCAGGAGCATTTACTTGGTCAACTTCTTCATTCAACACAAGTCTTTCTGGAGTAACTATACTAATCTTTAGTTTATTTTCAGCCATATCTTATTTTGCCTGAAGTTTTTTAGCTTTCTCGTGAACTTCATCAAGGCCGCCGACCATATAAAAGGCCTGTTCTGGAATATCATCCATATTTCCATCTAGGATTTCCTTGAAACCAGCTACAGTGTCTTCTACTTTTACATACTTTCCTGGAGTCCCTGTAAAAACTTCTGCCACGAAGAATGGTTGAGAAAGAAATTTCTGAATTTTGCGAGCGCGCGCAACTATTAACTTATCCTCTTCTGAAAGCTCTTCCATTCCAAGAATAGCGATAATGTCTTGCAAATCTTTGTATCTCTGAAGAACCGTTTGAACATTACGTGCTGTATTATAATGATCATCCCCTAAAATCTGTGGATCAAGGATTCGCGAGGTTGAGTCAAGTGGATCCACTGCTGGATAAATTCCTAGCTCAGAAATACGACGATTTAGAACAGTGGTAGCATCCAAGTGAGAGAATGTTGTCGCAGGAGCTGGGTCAGTCAGGTCATCTGCAGGCACATACACCGCTTGAACCGAAGTGATAGAACCTTTCTTAGTAGATGTAATACGCTCCTGAAGATTACCCATTTCCGTCGCAAGAGTAGGCTGATACCCAACTGCTGACGGGATACGTCCCAAAAGAGCCGATACCTCTGAGCCTGCTTGGGAAAAACGAAAAATATTATCTACAAAGAGTAGAACGTCTTGTCCTCCAACATCCCGAAAGTATTCTGCACAGGTAAGACCGGTTAATCCAACACGCATTCGAGCTCCCGGAGGCTCCGTCATCTGTCCGTAGATGAGTGCTGTCTTGTCGATAACTTTGGATTCAATCATTTCGTGGTAAAGGTCATTACCTTCACGGGTTCTTTCACCTACGCCAGCAAATACTGAGTATCCTCCATGTTCGGCACCAATATTACGAATGAGCTCCATAATAAGAACGGTTTTACCAACACCGGCTCCACCAAAAAGACCGGTCTTTCCTCCTTTGAGATAGGGTTCAAGTAGATCAATAACCTTGATTCCCGTCTCCAGCATTTCCATCCTAGTATCCTGCTCGTCAAAAGGCGGGGCATCGCGGTGAATACTCCATCTTTCCTCGGACTCAACTGGAGGCTTCTTATCCACTGGATCACCAACCACGTTGAGGATTCGACCCAAAACTTTTTCACCTACAGGCACTGTAATTGGACCACCAGTATCGACTGCCTCCTGTCCTCTAACCAACCCATCGGTTGGGTGCATGGAAACAGTTCGAACCGAGTTATCCCCTAGGTGCTGTGCAACCTCGAGAACGATGGTCTCATTTTTATTCTCTGGACTTTTTAGGTGTATTGCATTGTAGAGTGCAGGAAGTTCTCCACCTTCAAAGTTGATATCTATTACGGGACCCATTATCTGAATGATCCTTCCTTTATTCATTCCCTTCCTACCTCCATAACATTAATTTTACAATCAGGCCTTGAGTGCTTCAGCCCCGTTTACGATTTCTATCAATTCTTTTGTAATATAAGCTTGACGTGCTTTATTGTAGGTGAGTGTCAAGCCCCCTATCATTTCTCCTGCATTACGGCTAGCGCTATCCATGGCAGTCATCCTTGCTCCGTGTTCACTGGCAGTGGATTCCAGAAATGCGCGGTAAACCTCCACCGTCATATATCTTTCAAGCAAAGCACCTAAAATGGCTTCCTCTTCTGGCTCGTAGATATAGTCAACAATATTCATACTTGCTTTCCCCGTATCTAATTTTTCCGGAACAATTGGAAGGAGCTGTTCTAAAATAACTTCCTGNTGCATAACNGATTTAAATTCATTGTAGAGAACATAAACCCGATCAATCGATTTTTCAGAGAAAAGAGTCGAAAGAGTTGATCCTATTTCAGCTGCCTTGAGATAATCAAAATCACGCGTCCACCCTGAATGGTCATGTAGTATTTTGTTTTCTTTATTTTTGAAACAAGCATGTCCTTTTTTACCGGCTGTAATGAGTTGTATTTCTTTATCACTATTGTCACTTATCACTTGTATTGCTTTTTTAGTGATGTTTCCATTAAAACCACCGCATAACCCTCGATCCGCTGTAACCACAAGGATGAGCCAACGTTTTCCTTCTCTATTATCAAGAAGAGGATGAGCATCATGATTGCACCTAGCTGAAAGATGATGAAGAACATCCATAAGCTTAAGAGCATATGGACGGGCAGACATGATAGCCTCCTGCGCTTTACGCAGTTTAGAGGCCGAAACAAGTTTCATCGCCTTGGTGATCTGCTGAGTGTTCTTAACACTCTTGATCCTTCGCTTGATATCCCTAAGATTTGGCATATTTGTCTAAATAATTTATCAGATCAAAAAATCAATAACTAAAAATATTAAAAAAAATAATTAAAAAATNTACGCTTGAAACAAACCTTTATACTCCTCAATCAGTGCTTTTATTTTTTCTTCCATTGCGTCATCAAGTTTCTTTTCTTTTTCAATACCCTCAATAACATCCTTGTGTTTCTCGTTGACAAAATTTAGAAAACTAACCTCAA
>JGI26249J51723_1000391_pt1 | contig 15216 bp, 20 predicted proteins | sample SaaInlV_135m_DNA_FD_51723 | JGI IMG/M metagenome (IMG submission 51723) | reverse complement strand
ATTGATTATGAATCTGGGGATGTATTATCAATTAACATTTCAAATATTTTTGGAGATGATTATGGGGAATTAGTTATATCTGAACCAATTTTATTTGAAGTGCTAGAAATTGTACAATCTGACAGCTTAACTTTTGAAATTAAAAATATTGGTTCTCGAACTNCTAATGTCGTTGTAATGTTTTCTGAGGATCCTGAAAATTCTGACGCATTNTCAAATCCTAATTCCCCGGTGATGGATATGGTGATGTCTCTTCTTATTTCTGGATTTTTACTTATTCTGGGAATAATATTNTCAATTATCGGTGTACTGGTAATTTTGGTAGATTTGAAAAATAATTTAGATAATAAAAGAAATTTTTAGGCTATATTTTTTTCATGGTGCCGAATTTACCTTTTGTTAAGGAAACCTCACCTTTGAATTCATTTGTATACCCGTTTTCGATAACTATGTTATCTCCTACATCATAGGCTTTGATATCATCTCCCCATAATGTGAGTTTCATTTTGTTTTCTTCTGATTTGTCTTCATTAGCTATTACTGCGTCACATACATCTACTGTTCCTCCATTTTTGAGATTCACAGTTCGTGGCTCTGTTTTGCTAATTAATTCAGCTTCAACATTTACTCCACTTCGCATTTTTTTTGCTTCGGAGATTGGTACTGATTCTGCCATGTTTCTGGAACAATTTTGCACGATTATAAGCTTTGTCAAAAAGTTATCAAAATGATAGATCAGATTTTTAATTTGCCCAAATAGTAATTGAAAAATATCAGTCATTACTGAATAAACTTGCAGAGGTATCGAAGCCCGGTCAACCGAGAGGGACTCAAGATCCATAATTGGAAATCCCTTCTTTCAGGAGTTCGTGGGTTCAAATCCCACCCTCTGCATTATTATTTTAATCAAAACAACCTCTCATGAGATTTTTAGAAATTATGCTACTATTGACTTGACTTTTGTTACTGAATGTGCTGATATTTCCTTATGCATGTCTGCAACGACTTCATCTTTGAAAGCCAAATTACATCTAAAACATTTCCAAGATTCTGTAGTCATAATGTACTATAGGCACAAATTGCTTATAAGGATATTGCATGATTGATCCAATTTCTTACAATCCCTGATCATTCTTTGTAAAAACCTGTAATTTTTTTAATATTTTGGATCATAATGGGGTTATTTTGTGACTAGTATCAGATCCAAGGGTTTAGAAATAAAAAAAAATGATAGAATTTTAGAAATATTTTGGATATTTTTGAAATTTTTGGAGAATATTCGTATTTGGGGATTTTTTTTGCTCTTATCGGTGTGAACATGTCTCCAATTCTGATGCCTCCTAGCTGGATTGTTTTGACATCTTTTTATCTTCTTGATCCTACTTTGAATATTATTTTTCTTGCAATGGTTGGTGCAACCGGTGCAACAATTGGGAGATATTTTCTTAAAAAAATCAGTGGATTATTTAGAAAATTTGTTGGAGAAGAGCAAAAATCTAATCTTGATATTATTGGAAATTATTTGAATCAAAAAAAATATGGCTATGTGATTGCCTCCTTTTTGTTTGCTGCTACTCCTTTACCTAGCAATGTTCTCTTTATCACATATGGATTAATGCGTGCAAAAAGTATTGGTATCTATGTTGGATTTTGGTTTGGCAGAGTCATTTCCTATATCATAATGATCTATTTTGGGAATGCAGTTTTGAGACCCTTTTTAGAAATGTTTGAAGACAGGTTAACTGGAATTTTATTAATTGATGGTGTTGGAATTGGAATGATTATTATTTTTGCATCCGTTAATTGGACTGTTTTAATTACTGAGAAAAAAATTAAATTTGTTAAACCCAAAATTTGGAGATTCTAATGTCTGTTCTTGATTTAATAAAAACAGACATTAAAAAAATAATGCACAATGACCCTGCACATGATTTTGATCATATTATGAGGGTATACAAAAATGCACAACAAATTATAAAAAAAGAAAAAGTAAATGAAACATTGGTTCTAAGTGCGGTATTATTACATGATGTAGTATCCTTCCCAAAATCTGATAAACATTCAAAAAATTCTTCAATTGAGAGTGCAAAAAAAGCAAAAACAATTCTTAAAAAATATGATTTTACTTCAGATGAAATTACTATTGTATGTGATGCCATTTCTGAACATAGTTTTTCTCAAAAGAAAATTCCTAAAACTATTGAAGGAAAAATTCTTCAAGATGCAGACCGTCTGGATGCATTGGGTGCAATAGGTATTGCCAGAGTGTTTGCTACTGGGGGCTCATTACGAAGACCCTTTTACAATCTAGATGATCCTTTCTGCAAAAAAAGAATACCTGATGATCAAACTTGGACCTTGGATCATTTCTTTGAAAAATTACTCAAACTTGAATTTTTAATGAATACAAACTCTGGAAAAATAGAGGCAAAAAAGAGAACTAAGATTTTGAAGGATTTTTTGAAGCAATTAAAACATGAAATCTGATCTCGCAATATTCTCTAAATTGTAATTTGATGGAAATTTGTTATCTGTCTCTTTTTTTAGCCTCAATTCATTTTTTACGCTTAAAAACAAATTTTGTAATACTACTTATGACATTTCCATTAGATTCGATAAGAACTTGCAGTCATTGCGGTTGTGAATATTGTAAAGCAAAAGTTTGTCCTGTTTGTGATTTTAAATTAGATTAACCATAATCGACATATCTATCATAACGTGTTTCAACTTCTTTATTCTCACCTGATTTGATTTTTTTGTATTCTTCTTTTTTCCTAAATTCTATGTATTTGTTAATTTCTTCAAATTCTTTTTCTTTTGGCAATATGTTGAATATTGGTTCTATTTTCTCAAAATATTCTAGTGTTTTTTCTCTATATTCATCACGTGTTGGTTTCTTGATTCCTTTCATTCTGAACCAAATAACTGCCCAACTTGAACCTACAACGTGTGGCAATAAGTCAAATGCCCTTTGAATTTCAAAACGTTCGTCGTTTCTCATGATTGTTGAAGAAATCGTGAAGCAGATTTTGCAAAATATGTGACAATCATATCTGCACCTGCTCTTTTAATTGATGTTAATATCTCTGATGTGATGTCATCTTCATTTACATATCCTAATTGAGATGCAGCTTTTACCAATGCATATTCGCCTGAAACACTATATGCTGCAACTGGAACATTGAATTTTCTTCTTGTCTCTGAAATTATATCCAAGTATGACAATGCAGGCTTTATCATGACGATGTCTACTCCTTCATTGATGTCTGATTCTACTTCCATCATTGCTTCTCTTGAATTTGTATATGGAACTTGGTATGTTTTTCTATCTCCAAACTTTGGTGCACATTCTGCAGCATTTCTAAATGGTGCATAAAAGTTTGAACGATGTTTAGCTGAATGTGACATTATAGAAACATCTGTAAATCCTTCTTTATCCAATGCTTCTCTTATTGCAGCAACTTGACCATCCATCATTGCAGATGGGGATACTGTATCTACTCCAGCTTTGGCTTGACTAATTGCAATTTTTGCAAGTGTTTTTAGACTAATGTCGTTATCGATTTTATCACCTTGAATGATGCCGCAGTGTCCTGTGGATGTAAATTGACAAAGACAAACATCTGCCATTATTACTATTTTGTCTCCAAATTTTTCTCTAATTTGATAAATTGCTTTTTGAACAATTCCATTATCATCGAATGCAGAAGAACCTGCTTCATCTTTTTGAGTAGGAATTCCAAAAAGCATAATTGCCGGAATTCCTAGTTTGATAATCGTCTCTATTTCTTCATTAACATCTTCTAATGGCAGTCTTTCAATCTCTGACATTGATTCTACTTTTACTCTTGTTTTGAGATCTTCTTGAACAAATACTGGACAAATGAAATCTTTTGGTGATAATCTTGTTTGTTCTACCAACTCTCGCATTTTATCCGAAATTCGTAATCTACGAAGTCGCTTGGTAGGAAATGACATGATGAAATTCTCTTTTGGGTAAAATATAATCTTAGTCTGCCTGATTTTGTTTTTTATAGTCGAAAAGTTTAGTTGCCAACTCTACAATATCTGGATTCCCTTGTTCTGATGCTTTTCTGATATTATTCATTGGAGTTGAAACAATGCCTTCTACTACTGCTTTTGTTAATTCTTCAATAATTTTGATCTTTTTCTCATCTTTTTCACCTAACATTTGAAGTGCTTTTTGTAATTCTTTGTCTCTTAGATTATCTATATTTTTGAATACATCTTTTACAAGTGGCTCTGCATCTAATCTTTTCATTGAGGCTTCTAACACAGATACTTCTTCGCTAATTATATTTTCAACGGTTTTGACTTTGTTTAATCGTGCATTCATGTTTTTTTCAACCATTTCTGCAATTTGATCTAAATTCATCAATTTTACTCCCCCGATGGTTGCAACCTTTTCATCCACTGTTCTTGGATTTGATAAATCTAAAATCATCATTCCTTTATTCTTACCATTCATTGCTTTTGTAATTCTTTCATGTGTGACCAAAAAGTAAGGTGCAGTTGTTGCAACAAATATGATATCATAATTATCAAATCCTGAAATGACTTCTTCAAATTTTACTGGTTCGCCTCCCATTGTTTCACAAAATGTTTGTGATCTTCCAATAGTTCTACTTGTTACATTAAATGAATACCCTCTCCTTTCTAATGATTTCGCAACTAGTGTTGATACTTCGCCTGTTCCGATTAACAAAATCTTTTTTGTTTTTAATTCATCAATATTTTCTTCTGCAAGCTTTACTGCCATAGATCCTACTGAAATGCCTCCTTTCCCTATTCCACTTGAATTTCTTATCCTAGTTCCCATTCTAATTGCTTTATCAAATAAAGTATTGAGATGTTGACCCGAAGCTTTGACTTCTCTAGCTGAAGTTATTGATTTTTTTATTTGACCTAAAATCTGTTCTTCTCCTAATACCATTGAGTCTAACCCTGATGTTAATTTCAATAGATGGTGCATCGCCTCCTGGTTTTCAACAAATTCTATATTTTCATTAAATGATTCTTCATCTAATCCACTTAATGTCGCCCATATTTTTTTAATTTTATCTTGATTGATTGTTTTTGATTTTCCAAATAACTCAATTCTATTGCATGTTTGAATTATTACACATTCATCTAGGTCTGAATATTTTTTGAATTGTTCATACGCTTCTTTAATGTCTTTAATTGTAAATTTTTCAAGAATATGAATTGGTGAATTACGAAAAGTCACACGTGCATTGATTATGTTTTGATTCATTTCCAATTTTCTAATATCGCCTTTGCTCGCTTTTCAGCTTTTTTTATCTGACTGTCTTTAATTAACTGATCAATCTCATTATCACTCATGATATTCTGAAGATACTTTCTTCTTTGACTTTGAGTTGGTATGGTCTCTTTTGCCAACCCTCTTGCGATCTTTTGAATCTTAATTTGATTAATGTCTTCTTTTGTGATAATTTTTTGGAATATTTTTTCTGATTTAATTTTGAGTTTTTTTGACATCATTGGACTACGTCCTCCAGTAAAGATTGCAATTTGAATCATTTTTTCAAAATCCATTATGGCTGGATTAGAAAAATCACTATTTTCTGGATTGTCTGAACTATACACAAGAATATTTTTCTTTTTTGCATCTCTGATTATTTTTTCATTTATTTTTCTATCGTCTGTAGTTGTAATGATTATGTTTGGTTTTAATTCTGACATGAATTTAGTGTCATGAATTTTTCTCTTTTTTAATGTAATTATTTTAGTTTTAGATAAATTATTAATTTTTGAATTTACTGAATCACTGATAACTATAATTTTACAGCCTTGTTTTATCAATGAATTAATTCTTTTTTCAGATTCATTCCCGCCTCCAATGACAATTACAGTTTTACCTTGAAGATTAAGATCAACTATCATCGATCAAAAAACCTTCAGTTTCTATTTATGTATTAGAGATTATCACTCAAAATACNAGTTACGTTTTTAATTGAACGGGAACGCCATTGNTTACATGACTTCAATGGATGATTTGGATAAAGAAATTCTTAATGAAATTCAATGGTCCTTTCCTCTTGTAACTCGACCTTTTGATGCAATTGCTAAAAAATTTACTACGACTCCTGAAATTATTAAAGAACGTCTAAACCACCTAAAAGAATTGGGTGTTTTAAGACAACTCAGTGCAATATTTGATACTAGAAAACTTGGATACACCAGTTCTCTAGTTGCAATGGAAATTGAATCTGATAAANTAGAANATNTNGCAAGTCAAATTAATCGTCATCCTGGTGTTAGTCATAATTATGAACGTGATCATCAATTCAATCTTTGGTTTACTTTAGCTGTTCCTCCTGGAACTGATTTAAAAACAGAACTTGAAAAATTCAATGTTCTAAAAGGAATTAAAAAAGTACGAATGCTTCCTACTTTACAATTATTCAAAATTGGTGTCAAACTNGATTTAGTTGATGAAAAAAAACATGAAATTGCTCCTACTGAAGACNAGAAAGAAATTAAAAATACAAAATTTGAACCTNCTGAACAAGACAAAGACTTTATTCGTGAATTACAAAAAAANATGGAAATTATTGATGAACCATTTGTAAATGCTGCAAAGAATCTTGGATTAACTGAGAATGAGGTATTTGAAAAGATGAGACATTATGAAGATATTGGTGTAATGAGAAGATTTGCAGCTATTTTGAGACATAGGCAAATTGGATTTACTGCAAATGGAATGATAGTTTGGAAAGTAGATGAGGATAAAATACCTGAAGTTGGTGCAAAACTAGGTTCATTTCCTCAGGTTAGTCATTGTTATGAGAGACCTACATATCCTGATTGGCCATACAATGTATTTTCAATGATTCATTGTAAAACTCAGGATGAAGCATATGATGTAGCAAAAACAATACAAGATCAAATTCATGTTGATGATTATAATATTCTCTTTAGTACACGTGAATTCAAAAAAACACGTGTTGAATATTTTGTGGAAAATTCTTTTAATTTAGAAGAAGCGTTATCTAATTCTTAGAGTTCATTTTTATCGTGTCCAACGATATGTGTGGCACAAAAATATTGGTCATTCATGTTACAATAGTATTGGGAATCATCCCTGCACATCTTACATTGTGGTTTTTCATCTAACTCTGAAAGTTTTGTGTGGTAAATCTTACTTTTGGGTGTAATGTTTGAATTTTTGTAAATTCTTGTCATGGTTGAGAAATATTCTGATTGAATTGAGTTTAATGCTTCATCATTATTGATTTTTTTAATAATCCTGTCCCATTTTTTATAATTGCCAATTTTGGCAAGTTTCATTCCTTCTATGACTTCTAATGTTTTTTGAAAATCTATCTGTTTGTCCATTGACAAATTAATTTGCTGGAACTGTTGCCTTTAATTCATAGGATGGCCATGAATTGTATAGTTCTTCTACCTCTTTCATATCTGAATTTGAAATGTATTCTCCATTAGCCATTTCAGCATAATTAATAATTTCTTCTTCACTGATCATTGTTGGAAGTACTGTTGCAAATCCTTTCTTTGTCATCATATACTTCATTGCAAACTCTGTTATGTTTAGACCATTTCTTTCTGCAATTGGTCTGAACTGTTCAACTTTTTCTAATGATGCTTTAAGCCATTCCCTCTTTCTTACTGATCTATGATCATTATCATCAAATTTTGTATCTGCATTTACTTTTCCTGTGAGAATTCCTGATGCTTCTGGAACCCTAACTAGAATTCCTACATTCTTTTCTTCTGCTTTTTTCATTAATTCATTTCCTGGGGTTTGTTCTAAAATGTTGTATACTGTTTGAATTGCACTGATGTTTGGTCTATCCATTGCTTCTATCCCTTCTTGTGTCCAACCAATTGCTGGACCTAATGCAACTTGATATGTTTTAATTGATTGATCTTCGACAAAACTATCTAATACATCAAAAATTGAATCATTTCTGACATCTTTTAGCTTTGGATTGTGTAACCCATACATGTCTAGATGATCTGTTTGTAATCTTTCTAAACTATTTCTTAATGCCATTCTTGTAAAATCTTCACTGAAATTTTGNGGTAATTCTTTATGTCCTATTTGTTCAACTTCACTAAAATCATAACCGTACTTTGTAGATATTACAATTTCATCTCTCATATCTTTGAAAACTTCNCCAATTAACCTCTCACTCTTTCCTTTNCCATACAAATCACCAGTTTCAAAAAAGTTTATTCCAACATCATATGCTTTTTTGAGCATTCTTTTTGCTTCATCTTCTTCAATTTTTTTACCCCACCAATCAAGCGCAAGTGCCCATGTTCCAAATCCTATTTCAGAAACTTCAATGTCTGTTTTTCCAAGTTTATTGTATTTCATTTCTTATATCACTGAATTAATTGAATNACTAGAATTTCATCATTTATGTTTATCCAAGATTTGCATTNCTGATATTGCTTATTGNAAAATAATCCTTCAAAAATCTAGCCTAAACTAGTGATTAATGACACGATATCTTTTTTGACACTTACAATCATTGGAATGTCATTTTGAACATATTTTGATACCTCAGTTTCTCTTAAATCCATTATGAGATCTTGAAAATCCCTGATATTATCTACTTCAAATGCTAACATAAAGTCCTCATCATGAATACCAAAGGAATATGTTGTGTTTAGTACCACTTGAGGATATTTTTTACTTACTTCAATATGTTCGTCCATAATTCTTTGACGCTCTTCTTTTTTTAGATGATACCATTTCCTTGTTTTTGTAAATGGATACACAATGACATGTTTTTTTGGTTCATCACCGTTAACAAATCCATGTTCTTTCTGTTCTTTTACATAAAGAGATGGTCGTGTACAGGACAAATATGTTCTTGAAGGTATGATGTATTTACCAAAAACTGTCTTGTATAATTTTTCAATGACAATTTGAATTTCTTCTATTGTTTTTGCTGCAAACCAAAATAGAAAATCCGCATCATCTCTTAAACCTAAATTAGAATATGATCTAAACATGATTTTTGAATTTCCAATTATATTTTCAACTTCTTTTGCTGATTCCTCTTTTGCTAAATCTGCCATCCACCTCCATTTGGGATCAACTTTGAAAAATGAGAAATTAAAATAATATTGGTCGCTATTTTCTGACATATTTTTTTTCATTTGAAACCCTATTTAAACAAAAACTTGATTTCCTATTGTGAAATTTCTATTATTTTCTCTTGGGATTTGTGACCAGCTTTAATTTTAACAAGTACTGTTGATATTTTGAAATGTTTTGCAATTTTTTTAATAATTTCTTTATTTGCTTCACCTTTGATGGGCTTTGATTTTATTCCTATGTTGATTTGATTTTCTTTTATTTCTAGAAATTCATTGGAAAATTCTACGTGAACTTTGTAAATCAATATGTTTTGGAAATTTCTGTGTTTTAATTTGATTGTGCTGTTTCTTCTAAAGCCCACTCGTAACCTTCCTTTTCTAATTTATCTGCAAGTGCAGCATCGCCTGTTTTTAGTACTTGACCTTTAGCAAATACGTGTACAAAATCTAATTTGTCTAAGAATTTTAAAATTCTAGCATAGTGAGTAATTATGATTATTGTTGCATCTTTATCTGCAACTTTACTGATTGCTTGAGCTACTGCTTGAACTGCATCAATATCTAAACCTGAATCTGGTTCATCTAAAATTGAAATTTTTGGTTTTAGTACTGCCATTTGCAATACTTCTGCACGTTTTTTCTCTCCTCCAGAAAATCCTTCATTAAGATATCTTGAGAGGAATTCTTCTCGTAATCCAACTTTTTCTAAATTTTCTTTGAGATATTTTTGAAACTCTCTTACTGTGATGAACACTTCCCTGTTGTCACCTTGTAATGCTTTACTTAACGAATTGTATGCTGTTCTAAGAAAGTGAGAAAATCCTACACCTGAAACTTCTGTTGGGTATTGAAATGCTAAAAATAATCCTTTTTTTGCTCTTTCATCTGCACCTAATTCTAAAATACTTTCACCATCCAATAAAATATCTCCTTTTGTAACTTTGTATTTTGGATGTGCAAGTAATGTGTAAGCTAGTGTACTTTTACCTGAACCGTTTGGCCCCATGATGGCATGTACTTCTCCTGGACCTGTTTTTAGATTAACACCTTTGAGAATTTCTTTATCTCCTATTGAAACGTGGAGATCTTTTATCTCAAGTACTGCCATGGTTCGAATTGTTTCACATCTCTATATAATGCCGACGAAATTTAGCTGATCCTAATGCGTATTTGATAATAAAATGAAAAGAGGGGGTGGGGTTTAAATTTTGGCCAGAGACGGTCTCAAAGTAATTTTGAGTTTGTAACTTGTTAGAATGTCTTTACATCTATTTCTGATAGTAACTTCTGTAACTCCTGCGATGCTTGACACATCTCTCTGAAGTACATTTTGTCCTAGTAGGACAGATGACACATACAGATATGCTGCTGCAATACCATTTGGTGATTTACCGTCTGCAATATTGCTATCTTTTGTTTTTTCAGCTAGTTCCAAGGCTAGTCTTTCGACTCTGACCTCAGTTTGTGTCATGTTTGCTATCTTTGAAATGTATTTGTCCATGGTCACTACTGGTGCAACTACTTGCCCCATTTCCATCACCATGGTTCTATAGTATCTTGATGCAAGTTTTGTTTTTGATTTAACATCTTTTGCTGGACANATTCCTCGACAAATTTCTTCTAATGATCTTACTACATCACATTGTTTGCATGCCATGTAAATTGTAGCAGCTGTAATACTTACAACTGATTTTCCTTTTACATCTACATGTCCATCCAAGTTTCTGTATATCATTGAGGCAGTTTCTAACACATTCTTTGAAAGATTAAGACTATCACATGTTTCACCCATTTTNACTAAAACATTTGCTAATCTTCTTTCTTTTGGTGATGAAACNCTTACTCTTTGTTGCCACTTTCTGAGATTGTGCATTTGATTTGCTACATCGTGGTTGATTCTTTTTCCACTGTAATCTTTTACACCCATTGAAATCTCAGTAGTGATTCCCAAATCATGTTGAGAGTATGTTGTTTGTCCTGTTGCTCTTGCTAATTTCATCTTGTCTTCAAGATTTGAACTAATTGTTTCTGGACCGTAATCTGCAATCTGATCATCGACTATAACGCCGCAACCAGAACAGATGATTTCACCATTCTGTATGTCACTAACTACTGTTGATTGACATTCAGGACAGTTTTGTTTTTCTAATATGTTCATTTTTTTCTTCTCCTAAATTTTTTTGGTATACTCGCAGGAGACTCTTCAGACATGAATACACTTTTGCCAATGTATTTTTTGATATTATTTGTTAATGAGGTTGCTGATGCAAACGGTCTTTTTACTGGACCGATTAGTTCCATTACTTTTGCAACTCTAGTTCCTTTTTCGTCACAGAGTATCTGACCTTCAACTAATTCTTTAGATAGCTGAATGATTACCCTGCCGCTACCGGCTAGGTGCATTATTTCGCCTACCTCCTGCAATTAAAGATACTAACCATCATATTCTTTTCATAGACTTCTGTCAACTTTACTTTAGCTAACAGCTAGATTTCATTTTATTTTGATTGCTTGGACCTTTTCAACACAAGTTTTTCAGAAATTTTGTTAAGAACATTTGTCTTGGAGGATCCTTTTGGCAACACAACGTAGCCTGACCTTACAAATGGNCTTTTAGGATATCTTACTTTATCATCTGATTCTGTTATTTCAAATCCTGCAGCTTTTGTGGCATCTACTAATTCTTTTAATGAAGGGTCAAAAACACACTTGTCTAATTGTATTCTTCTGCCTTTAGACTTTTTTAAATTCTTGTTGAAATAATCCAACCAGATTACGATATGTTCGTAATCTTTCATTTTATTCCTTTAGTAAAATTGCGTTAACTATTCCGTTTTGACCTGGTTTAGAAACTACTTTNCATTTACCTTCTTCTGTTTCTAGAATTGCACCTTTTGTNATGATTCCTCTTCTTTTGTAATCATTNTTTGTTGCATTATCTAAAACTTTAATGATTTTTGTTTTCTTNACTTTGGCTTCTCCTGTTGCAAGATTTACAAAGTCAATTGATTTTAATGCTGTTTTTTTATTATTTCCTCTAATTCTTCTAGTAACTGTAACTTGTGCCCCGTTGATTGCTTCATTTGGATATCTATCAGTTTCATATTTTCTTCTAATTCTAAGTGGGACTCTTCTTCCGCCAGTTATTTTACTGGTTGCCAAGTTCTCTACTGATTTTCTCACGAAATGATATCTGAATCACTCTAATTTATACAAAACGCAGAAAATTAGCCTTGATCTAAAATTTCTTTAGTTTAANTCTGTAACAATTTGAGGTGTNGGGNNTACTTGTCCCATCCTTGCGGTTTTTCTTACTTTGGAGAATAATCTTGATTTNAGATCTTCTACATCCCCTTGAATTCCAAAGTATTTTTGGAATTTNTGAGTTGTTGTGTAAATTTTTAATCTTCCAACATTTTGATGACTGATAAAATCTAATTGTCGAAGTTCTTTTAGATGCGCGTATACTCCNGATCCTCTTGTTTCTACAAGTTGTTTTGAAGATATTGGTTGTTGATATGCAATGTATGATAATGTCTTAAGTGTGGCATTTGGAAGAACTGGCTTTGATGCATATTTTTTAACAGTAGAACTGTATTCTGGTTTTAATTGCATTACATATGATCCATCTGGAAGTGTTGTTACTTCTAATGCTTTGAACGATGTTTTTGTTTTTTTCATTATGGAATTTAGTAATTCTAATGTTTTTGTTCTTGATTCTGTGCCTGAAGCTCTGATTAACTCTTCTATCTTTAATGGTCTACCTGCTGAATACAATGCTGATTCTATCCTTGCTGTTGCTTCATCCATGTTTTCTATTCTTGCCAATTATTCATCTCTCCTTACTTGTTCAGTTGATTGTTCATCTTTAATCAAAATAATCTTGATATTGTCTTCAACTTGCTCAAGATCTACCTTTTGGTCTCTTGCTAAAAATAATGTTGCAAAAAAGCATCTAATCGAGTCAACTTGATCAAGATCAACTATGATGTCTTGCAATAATGCGTGCCCTGTGTTTGCTATTTTCTTCATTATTAGATCTTCATATTTCCCAATGATACTTTCAAGTGAGATGAAAAATTCTTGGAAATCTGGTGCTTCAATCGGCTCGATTTCCACTTGTCTATTTCTTCTTGATTGAGGATTTGCAATGGTCCCTATGAGATTTTGAAGTAATCCTAACAGATCATCTAATGATACTGGATATGTTGATTCATGTCTATATGGGATATCGATTAATTCTATGTCTACATCTGTTCTCTGATGCATTGGTTTCTTTTCCATCGCTGCTTTTTGTAATGCAAAAATACTTTCTACTTTCATTCTGTAGATTAATGATGATGATAAAGCTGCCATTCCTGCGACTTTGAGATCTTTTCTACCTGATTTCTCAAGAATTTTTAATAACAAATCCAAAATCTGAATTAGATCTATTTCCCAAACATCTTTTTTTGTAACATCTTTTGGACTAAATAGAATGTTTATTGGTTCTTGAGATATGCTATTGGGAGTTTGTACTTCACTCACATGTTTTCTCTTTGACTATTCAATAATATCTAAGGGCTCTATTTTTTTCTCATATCCAGTCAACTCTTATATTGTTAGTTTGGAAAAATTGATCTATGAAATCTGCTAGAATTCCNGGCCCAAATGAGCCTCTTACTATAACTGAATCTGAAAATCCAAAACCTCAAGGAACTCAGGTTTTGCTAAAGGTAAAGTCTGAAGGAGTATGTCATAGTGATTTACACTTGTGGGAAGGCGGATATGATCTTGGAGATGGCCAATTTTTGAAAGTCACTGATAGAGGAGTAAAATACCCTGTAACTCCTGGACATGAAATTGTTGGTACTATTGAAGAAATTGGAGAGAATGTTTCTAATGTTTCCGTAGGCGACGATGTTCTAGTTTATCCTTGGATGGGATGTGGAGAATGTCCTGCATGTAAAGTAGGAAATGAAAATTTATGTGATACTCCAAAATCTATGGGCCTCTTTCAAAATGGCGGTTATGCTGATTATACTTTAATTCCTGATTCAAAGTATTTGGCAAAACTTGATGGTGTTGACCCTGATGCTGCAACTTCTCTTGCTTGCTCTGGACTTACTGCATATACTGCTGTCAAAAAAGCAAATCAAAATTCTCCAGAGTTTATTGTAATTGTGGGTGCTGGTGGATTGGGATTAATGGGTGTTCAAATTGCCAGTGCTATTACTGATGCTAAAATAATTTGTGTAGATTTGGATGATGCCAAATTAGAAACTGCAAAAGAAATGGGTGCTCATTTTACNGTAAATTCNAAAGATCCTGAAACTGTNAAAAAAATTCTTTCATTATGTAATGATAAAGGTGCTGATAGTGTAATTGATTTTGTCAATGCTCCTCCTACTGTAAAAACTGGATTGGCAGTTTTACGAAAAAGAGGAAATCTTGTATTAGTTGGACTCTTTGGCGGTTCTTTGGAATTATCTCTTGTTACAATCCCTCTCAAATCTATTATCATTCAAGGTGCATATACTGGAAATTATACTGACATGGTTGAACTTCTTGCACTTGCAAGAAAAGGAACCATAAACCCTGTAATCTCAAAACGTTATTCTCTTGATGATGCAAACACTGCATTGGAAGATCTTAAAGCCCGAAAAATTATTGGTCGTGCAGTAATTAATCCTTAAACGATTTTTAATTTAATTTCTAAATTATAATTTATTCTTCTAATATCCATCCTGTAGAAAATATTTTTTCATCTTCTTGTTCCCCCACCGCTGTTGCAAATCTCCAAATGTGTGGTGCATCAGTATTCATTTTTTCTTTTATTTTTAAAAGTGATTCTGTTTCTGAATTCAAATTTTCATCTGCAGTTTTATGTTCTTTACAAAACTTACATTTTTCATCTAGTGTTATTGGATCAAATTCAATTAATGGATATGTTCTGCATGCAAGTGGTCTGTCGTTGTAAATTTTGCATGGAAATCCCCCATGTGGTGATTTGTTTTCACTTTTTGTATCTAAAAATGGACATGTATTTCCATTTTTTTCAATTCCCATTAATTGATATGCCAAAATCTTTGTTGGCGTAGAATCTTTATTTTCAGAAAC
>JGI26249J51723_1000389_pt1 | contig 15243 bp, 18 predicted proteins | sample SaaInlV_135m_DNA_FD_51723 | JGI IMG/M metagenome (IMG submission 51723) | reverse complement strand
AAAAAAACCAAGCATGTAAGCAATAAGTTATTACTTAAACAATAGTTATATTCAAAATATTCAGTGATAACCGTTTAATCAAACACATCACACCTCAAAGTCAGCTCGCATTATACAATTAACGCCTAGCTTTACCACCCGATCATACCCAAGAAAATTATCCAATACACACCAAGGCCGGTTAACTTATGGTTCTAAACCGTCGCTATTAAAAAATCAACTCTTTTTAAGTCTGTAATCTGTAACAAAAATACCTTTCAATCACTACTCAGACTTGGCACAAGAACCCACCGATACAGAATCTTCACCCAAAACATACTCAAAGCCTTTGGCTAAAACATAGCGGCCGTTGTCAGGATTAAAATTAAACATATAACCATTATGATTATCATTTACACAAGATTTTTTTTTCTTATAGTGGGTCATCTCTTTCCAAGGAAAACTACAACTGTAAATCCGGTGCTTATAATCACCCGGTAACATAATTGAAANATTCCCGTCTTCNAAAAAATGCATCTCAAATTTTTTCTCATCAATGCCCTTTTGTTCATCAGAACAATAAAATACATCCTCCGCTATCACANCCACGGACATTACCAATAATACAATGCCTAAATACCTCATAACGCTCATCCCCACNTTTCACAAAAACGGATTGCTCTGAGCACTTACAATCTTNACTCAAAAATAATTGATCCAACGCTCCCTTATGTTGATACCCTATAATCTCTGACTCTCACCACCTATCAACTGATCATTCCTATTCTATTTTTAACCAACTCCTCATCCGTTTTTGAAAGATATTCCTTGTTGCCTTGGCTTTCTCTTTTTGTGCATCTTTTANCGGATGATTCTCCCCTGCCTGAGGTGAATGTAATTTAGCTAGCCTGACTTCTAATTTCTGAATCTTTGCTAACCCTTGTGTTAATTGTTTAATATGCTTTAGCATCTCGACACGTACCTTTTTAAATTCCCCGCCCAATTGCTTTAATTCATGGTCGACCTTAGCGATCTGGGTTACGTCAGATTCTCCCTTACCGTAACTAGGCATTGATAGCATCAACAACACCCCAAAAATAATGCCAACGACTGGATTTATTTTCATAACGCCTCCTTATTTTCTGTGTAATTTTGTTAAAAATTTAGCTCTCACAACACCCTTGTGGGCTCAATATAAAGAGCCAAGAAAACTATCAAATCAATAAATTCCATACCTCACGATAAAACTGTTGGTTTATTATCTACGCCTTAAATTTATTGATGTCAACGATAATTACACACTCGCCATACACACTTCCCCAAAGCCATGCCTATAAAGCGGGTGGAACAGATGGTGCAGACGGTTCAGAGGTTCAGAGGTTCAGACGGTGCAGACGGTGCAGACGGTGCAGACGGTGCAGACGGTGCAGACGGTGCAGACGGTGCAGACGGTGCAAAGCGTGTGGGATAGCCCTTAATATGAAACTGCTGAACCGTCTTTTTATCCCGATAATAACCACTAACATCGGCGCTGACAAAATTAACCTGAGTACAAACAGTTAACAACACGGGCACAATGAATTGAATTAATTTCATCAAACTATCTCATATTATCTGGGCTATCACTCTATATTCTGGACCTGCTCTCTCATTTGTTCTATTAATACTTTAAGCTCAATTGCAATTTGCGTCATTTCCTTATCGCCTGATTTAGACCCTAAGGTATTTGCCTCACGATTCATTTCCTGCATTAAGAAATCAAGGCGCCGTCCTACCGGTTGGTTTTGATTTAAATTATGCTCAACTTCCTTAAGATGGGTTGTCAATCGGTCTAACTCTTCAGCCACATCTAGCTTATGAGTAATTAACACCATCTCTTGCTCCAGTCGGTCAAGATCAGGATCAATCGACAACTCTTCAATTCGTCTATTCATTCGTTGACGAATCTGTTCAAGCACCTCCGGAAGGCGTATGAATGCACGGTCAACGAACTGTTGCATGTGTTGAGATCGCTGCTTAAGCAACAATGCCAGTTCAGCGCCTTCTCGAATCCTTAATGCCACAAGGTCTGTTAACGTCTCCGTCACAAGAGCACTGAGAACTGGAGCTAAATCATCTACCGGTACCTCCTCCTCTACTTGCACACCCGGGAACATTAAAATATCTAATGCCGAAATCAATTGCGGTTTTTTCATCATCCCTTCTATTTCTTCAGTCGCTGAAACTATCGCCTGAACAACATTAGAATTAATATGTACTGTTGAAGTTACCGCTGTTACTTTCTTATAATTCAATACACATTCAATTTTACCACGGCTTAACGATTGGCCCAGTAACGCACGAATATCAGATTCAGCAAACTTAAAAAGTTCTGGCAATTTTAACGTCACATCACTATAGCGATGATTAACGGAACGCAATTCACAGTAAATGGTCATCTGCTCGATACGGCTTTCAGCGCTCGCAAAGGCTGTCATACTTTTAATCATAATAAACCGGGAAATCTAAAAAAATTAATTCATCTTAACATCCATTATTATAAAGTACTGTCATCCCAAATAACGACTTAAGCGACAAAAATCTTTACCTTAGCACCTCACTCAAACCGTCATTGTTTGGCAAATGCGGTATAATCGTTCAATTTTTAATAAGGCAGACTCATGAGACCCAGTGGACGCACCCCCAACCAACTAAGAGACATTAACATTACCTGTGGCTATACCAAACACGCTGAAGGTTCTGTATTAATTGAATTTGGCGAAACGCGTGTCCTTTGTAATGCCAGCGTTGAAAATCGTATTCCTCGCTTTCTGAAAGGATCTGGACAAGGCTGGGTTACTGCAGAATACGGCATGTTACCCCGCTCAACCCATAGCCGCATGAAACGCGAAGCCGGCATGGGCAAACAAGGTGGACGCACTCTGGAGATTCAACGCCTTATTGGTCGCTCACTGCGTGCTGCGATGCGTCTCGACTATTTAGGTGAAAAAACCATCACGATAGACTGCGATGTCTTGCAAGCCGATGGCGGCACCCGTACGGCTGCAATTACCGGGGGTTTTGTCGCCTTAAACCTTGCAATCAATAAATTACTCGCCGAACGGCAAATTAAGAAAAACCCAATCATTGGTCAAATTGCATCGATTTCAGTGGGTATTTTTCAAGGCGTTCCTATCCTTGACCTTGATTACCAAGAAGACAGCAATGCTGAAACTGACATGAATATCGTGATGAATGATGCCGGTGCATTTATAGAAATTCAAGGTACTGCTGAAGGTCATGCTTTTCGGAAAGAAGAATTAGATCAAATGACTGCTTTAGCAGAAGCAGGGATCTCCCAGTTATTAACACTTCAAAACGAAGCACTGAGCTAAACAGCATGCCAGCCAAAACCCAAGAAATTATTTTAGCCAGTGGGAATGTTGGCAAAATTCGTGAAATACAGGCCATATTAAACCAACACGTCATTGTTCCCCAGTCACAATTTAACTTGGCAGAAGTTGAAGAAACGGGCCAGACATTTATTGAAAATGCCCTCATCAAAGCACGTCATGCAACGACCTTGTGTCAACGCCCCGCTATTGCCGATGACTCAGGACTGGTTGTTGATGCACTTGAGGGTGCCCCGGGCGTCATTTCCGCACGTTATGCNGGCGAACAAGCAAGCGATGCCGAAAATCTTGCCAAAGTTTTACAGCAATTAGGCAACACGCCAGCGGCAAAACGTAGCGCCCGATTTATTTGTGTCATCGCTTTTTTAAAATACCCTGACGACCCTTGTCCCATCATTGCCNAAGGCGTTTGGGAAGGACAAATCTTATTTGAANCCAAGGGGAAGAATGGCTTTGGTTATGATCCCATCTTTTGGGTTCCTGAAAAAAACTGTAGCTCCGCAGAACTTAATTCGGCAATCAAAAACAGCTTAAGCCACCGCGGCCAAGCCTTACAACAATTTCAACAACAGCTAAAGCATTCATCTGCTTAAAATTTATTTCCTTATCGCTGTCAACAGCGCCCATGAAACCCACTCAACCTCTTCCTTTAAGCCTCTATATACACTTTCCTTGGTGCCTTAAAAAATGCCCTTATTGTGATTTTAATTCACATGAGTTTACCGGAGAACTGCCGGAACAAAACTACATCAATGCCTTACTAACAGACCTAGAACAAGATATTAACTTCTTTAAAGAGTCCCGACCGATTAAGAGTATTTTCATGGGCGGCGGCACCCCCAGCCTTTTTTCCCCAGACGCTATTCACTCTTTATTAGCAAATATCAAAAAACTAATCCCGGTAAACGCCACTGCAGAAATTACCCTTGAAGCCAACCCCAGTACTTTTGAAAATCAAAAATTTTCAGAATTTAAGAGCGCCGGTATTAACCGACTCTCTATCGGGATTCAAAGTTTTAATGATTCATTACTAAAGAACCTAGGTCGCACCCATAATAGCCAAATGGCTATGAATGCCGGAGCAATAGCGCACTCGGCCGGATTTAATAATTTTAATCTTGATCTAATGTTTGGTTTACCCGAGGGCTCTCTAAAAACTAGCCTTTACGATATAAAAACAGCCATTTCATTACANCCCAGCCATATTTCGTTCTACCAATTAACCCTTGAGCCTAATACCTATTTCCATAAGTTTCCCCCAACGCTACCTCCGGATGATGACATCTTTCACACACAAACAATTTGCCAGCAACATTTAAGTGAANACCANTTTCAGCAATATGAAATATCTGCATACGCACAATTAAACAAACAATGCCAACATAACCTGAATTACTGGACCTTTGGTGATTACCTCGGTATTGGTGCCGGTGCTCATGGTAAGATCNGCCAGCAANCACCCGATACCCTGTACCGTTATTGGAAACTCAAAAATCCACAACACTATCTTAACGCTGCAGGCAGTNATAAACGCATGGGCAACTGCACNACGGTCGCAACCCCTGAATTACCGTTGGAATATCTCATGAATCAACTGCGCTTAACCCAAGGCTTTCATCTTTCTGATTATCAAAATAAAACAGGACTGCCAAGCTCATCACTCTACCCGGCATTACAACAATGCATCGACCTGGAATTATTGACCCTGAATCAGAATCATGTCCGTTGCACGCCTCAAGGCTGGAATTTTATAGATCGCATCTTAGAACAATTTTTTGTCGATTAAAGCGCCCCCCGTTTCACGTTAACCCCATGTATAATAGCGGCGTAACACTCTAAATCAATTTAAGATTATGCTTGATTTCCAAAAAAACTTTATTACTTACGCCCTGAATGCGCATGTGCTCAAATTTGGTGAATTCACTTTAAAATCTGGCCGNAAAAGTCCTTATTTTTTTAATACCGGATTATTTAACACGGGGAAACAACTTGGAAAATTAGGCGAATTCTATGCCCTAGCCCTACAACAATCAAATTTAAACCCTGATGTTCTTTATGGCCCTGCCTACAAAGGTATTCCTTTGGTCAGCACCACATCGATTGCCTGTAGCCAACTGCTTAATAAAGACACCCCCTTCACCTTTAACCGTAAAGAAGCCAAAGACCATGGCGAAGGCGGCGCCCTCGTTGGGGCACCCTTNCACGGTCAAATCCTAATTTTAGATGACGTCATAACCGCCGGTACATCCGTCCGTGAGTCTGTTGAAATCATCACCCAAGCAGGCGCAACCCCTTGCGGTGTTTTAATTGCTTTAGACCGCCAAGAAAAAGGCCCCAATAATCGTTCAGCAATTGCCGAAGTAGAAGAAGAATTCAAAATACCGGTTATTTCTATCATTAATCTAGAAACCATTATTAGCTACCTGACTCAGCAACCCCAATTTAAAGATAAATTAGCGATCATCACTGACTATCAAAACAGCTACGGTATAACCTCTTAGACTTTACGAAAAATAAGATCCCAAACACCGTGTCCTAGACGAATACCCCGATTTTCAAATTTTGTTAGTGGCCGATAATCGGGACGCGGACAAAAATCACCACCGGGGCTTTCATTAAATAAAGTGTTACTTTCTCCGGTAACCGCTAACATAACCTCGGCGTATGCCTGCCAGTCGGTCGCCATATGTAAATAACCACCGGACTGAAGCTTTTGACTCACTAACGCAATAAAATGACGGTTAACAATACGCCTTTTATGGTGGCGCTTTTTCGGCCATGGATCTGGAAAAAAAAGCTGCACGCCTGACAAACTATTATCACTTATTTTTTCCGATAAGATTTCTATTGCATCATGGCAATAGACTCTGACATTATGGGTCTGGGTATTCTCAAGATCCAATAATAAATGCCCAACACCCGGTCGGTGAACCTCTATACCAATATAATCTTGCTCCGAATTAACACGTGCCATCTCAGCAAGCGCTTGGCCATTACCAAAACCTATCTCAACAATCAACGGGGCTTGCCGACCAAAAATCGACATTGCCTCTAATGGTTTTTCATATGATAATCCATATTTATCCCACCACTGCTCCAATGCAAACTGTTGCCCCGGTGTGATTCGTCCCTGCCGCCTTATAAAGCTACGGATAGCCGGAGTTTTAATTTTTAATGGATCAAGCATTTAGAATTTACACGGGAATCAGACAAAAAAACCAGCCGCTTAACGCCGCGACAATAAAACAAAGAATGTGTCGATTAGACAAACTAAACCACCCTTATAACTTACAAAAACAACCCATCAATCGGTGACGATGCGGAGGCAAATCGCTTCCGCGGCATCCGTCCTGCTCGATACGCTTCTCTGCCCGCTTCAATCCCTTTTCTCATTGCCGATGCCATTAAAATAGGCTCTTGCGCTTCCGCAATGGCCGTATTCATGAGTACGCCAGCACAGCCTAATTCCATCGCAACCGCCGCATCTGAGGCAGTACCAACGCCCGCATCGACTAAGATAGGAACGCTGGCATTCTCAACAATGGTCAGAATATTATAAGGATTTCGTATTCCCAATCCGGACCCAATTGGCGCTGCCAATGGCATCACTGCGACACAACCAATATCCTCCAATTGCTTTGCAACAATGGGGTCATCATTGGTATAAACCATCACATCAAAACCATCAGCAACCAATATTTTAGCTGCATCTAATGTCGCTACTATATCGGGAAAAAGTGTTTTTTCATCGCCTAAAACTTCCAATTTAACCAAACGGTGGCCGTTTAAAAGTTCTCTGGCTAAACGGCAAGTACGAACGGCATCATCAACCGTATAACACCCTGCCGTATTCGGTAAAATAGTAAATTTATCCGGTGCAATAATATCGAGCAAATTAGCTTCATCAGGGTTTTGACCAATATTCGTTCGTCGTATAGCAACCGTTACGATCTCTGCACCACTGGCCTCAATCGCCAAGTACGTTTCATTTAAATCTTTATATTTACCTGTACCGACTAACAGGCGTGAATGAAACGTTTTATCTGCTATGGTGAATGCATCGCTTTGTCCACCGCCAATAGCTTGCACGATTTCTAAACGATCATTAGCAGTCAANATCTTACTCACATATTGATCAAAGGGTAAGATTTCCTTATTCAACTCAACAGCTATGCGCTTATTTTCATAACCTAAGTCACTGACGAGCTCTGCAATACTTGAACCTTCTTTCAGTGCTTTTTTCTCACCATTTACATAAATATCCATACGGTTAACCTTTAATTCTCATTACTATTTCTACGTTTTATGACTGCATCTGCTAATACTTTAAGCAAATCAACCGTGTCTTCCCAACCCAGACAAGCATCCGTGATGCTCTGCCCATACACCAATGGCTGAGCACTGGTGACATCTTGGCGACCGGCAACCAGATGACTTTCAATCATCGCGCCAATAATNCGATGNTCTCCACCGGCAATCTGGCCGGCAACNTCCTCACCCACCAGAAGCTGACGGTGACACTGTTTCATACTATTGGCATGACTAAAATCTATCATAATATTTGCCATTAATTGTGCGTTCTCTAATACATTTGCTGCTTGGTCCACACCCACCGCATCATAATTCGGACCATCGTGACCACCTCTTAAGATCAAATGGGTATCTTCATTACCCATTGTCGAAAAAATAGCTGAATGCCCNGCATGGGTCAATGATAAGAAATGATGNGGACTCCTTGCACAGCCAATCGCATCAACAGCAATTTTAACCGTACCNTCGGTTGCATTCTTAAAACCAACGGCGCAAGACAAACCCGATGCTAACTCTCTGTGTACTTGACTCTCAGTCGTTCTGGCGCCAATTGCACCCCAAGAAATTAAATCAGAAACATATTGTGGGGTGATTAAATCTAAATATTCAGTCGCTGCTGGCACCCCTAAACTATTAACGTCCACCAACAATTTACGCGCAACACGTAAACCCTTATTGATATTAAAACTGGCATCTAAGTCAGGATCGTTAATTAACCCCTTCCAGCCCACGGTGGTACGTGGTTTCTCAAAATAAACCCGCATAATGATAATTAACTCGCCCTGAAAGCTCTTTTTAATCTGAGTCAAGCGTTCAGCATAGGCCAACGCAGCCTCTGGATCATGAATAGAGCAAGGACCCACAACGACAACCAAACGGTCATCCTCACCACTAAGAACGTGGTGAATGTCTTCTCTAGCCTCCAAAACAGTTTTCGCCGCCGACTCTATAATCGGTAATTCACGATGAACCGCATCAGGAACAATGACCTCCTTTGTTTCACTAATACGAAGATCGTCTGTATTTAGTTTTTTCTCTAAAATATTTACCATTTCTTAACTAATTAAGTCAGCGCCATAAAGCTATGTTTAAACTTTTCAATTCTACCTTTTTTAGCAATAAATTGTTAGCACTGACCCGTTAAATTTTGTCCTTGTTGTTCTTGAAAGCACACTTAGAAAGTACCTCGACAAAATGCTTCACTCGAAATATCTCACGATTACGGCACCTCTTGTATCAACTCTGGCTACCTTCCCTTTGTTTATTATTTTTTATAAGGTCGTGTCTTCCGCCCTAAAAAAATATAAACTATCCCTTACTCAGGCTATTAATGGTATTGACCTTCAACCATGACCGCATTCCCACACGACCAGGCACTTGATCCGGAAAAAATCAACCAAGAAACAGCCAAAATAAAGTGGGCTGAATTACAACGTTTTTTCGCAGCAGGACAAACCATCTACATTGCATCCGAACTGGACCTTATCAATACCGCCCAGCACATTGCTGCAGACAACAAAACCCTCATTGAACAAGCCATGACTAATAAAACCATTCATCCGGTTACCGATAACCAAGCCAAAGAATGGCTTGCCAACGATATTACAACCTGGACCGTTGTGGTAAAGCCCTGGCTACTGGTTCAACCCATCACCCACAAACCCGACTAAGGCTAACTGTTACTATGGGCCGCTGGAGACCGCCACCCCCACAATCCTCGCCTTACATTAGCGCTGAAGGTTTTGAGACATTACAACTTGAATTAAAAGACCGCTGGCAGAAACGCAAAAGTGTCACCGAGGCCTTATCAGCCGCCGCCGCTGAAGGCGACCGTTCTGAAAATGCCGAATATATTTATCGAAAAAAAGAGCTCCGTGAAATTGATCATCGTATCCGTTACCTGCAAAAAAGGCTGCCTAATCTTAAAGTCATCCGAGAACAGCCCACCGATCTGACGCGTATTTTTTTTGGTGCTCANGTCTCTCTTAAAAATGATCAAAACACAACCGTGCAATACCGCATAGTCGGGCCCGATGAAATAACATGCTCTGGTAACATCAGTTTAGACTCTCCACTGGCCAAAGCCTTATTAAGAAAATCTACCCACGACACGGTCTCAATTTCCACTGAATACGGTAAAAAAACCTACACCATACTCAACATCACCTATCTTTGAAAATGAAACAATTATTGCTGCTAAGACACGCAAAATCAGACTGGTCTACGCAATGTTCCGATATCAATCGACCCCTTAACCCTCGCGGCGACGCTAATGCACGACTGCTTGGGAAATGGCTTCAGAAAAATCCAGACAGTCATCCTGATTATATCCTCTGTTCACCGGCTAAACGCGCTCTGGAAACCGTACAAATAGCAATGAAATCATTATCCCCCCGCTTACCCGTCTATAATCACGACCGCCTTTATCTTGCATCGATTACTGATATTCTTAAAATACTTGCAACCGTTGATAACCGCTATCAACGTGTGCTCTTGGTTGGCCACAACCCAGGGTTTGAACAATTATTAAACTGGCTAACAGAAACCTATGAATACGAATTGAGTTCTGGAAAGATAGTCACCACCTGCAATCTCGTAAAACTGATACTACCGGTTACGGAAAAACCCTTTCAACAAGGTCAATCACAACTGGTTTTTTTAAAACGCCCTGAAGATTTTAAAAACGATTTAGGGATTAATTAATGGCTGAATCTTGTCAGCAGAGCGAACCGGCTGCACGACCTTATCACCCTCGGTCGCTTGATAATCCATATCCCTTATACCGTTCAAATAATTCAGTTCAAATGCTTTCATACCTTCTCGATGCCATCGCGTAGACACGCCGTCCAACTGTCCATCCTTATAATTTGCTGACCATTCCAATTGGCCGTTATCATACCACTCCTGAACCAAACCATCATACTGACCAAGCCGATAAAAACCATCCCAAGCCTTCTGGCCATTGCCATACCACAGTGTTATTTGTCCATCCATGACACCTTGTCGAAAATAACCTTCTTGTTTTTTCTGACCATTACGATGCCACAATAAAACAAAACCATCGAGGTCACCCTCAAGATAACCGCCTAATTCTGCAAGCTGTCCCTCTGGAAACCAAATAAAATTAGTTTTATCCAATAACCCTTCCGTGTAATTCGCTTCCTGTTTACGCTGCCCATTTTCATACCACTGACTAAAACGCCCGTGTAATTGACCCTTCTGATAATGTTCATAACGTGCTAGCTGACCATTCTCATACCAAAAAAACTGATCTGAATGTAAAAAGCCATCGCGATAATTATTCTCTTGTTTTTTCTGTCCATTCTCATACCATTGAGTCACCAATCCCTCTAATTCACCCCTTTCACGTACCCCTTCCCAAGCCTTTTGATCATGTAAATACCAAACCGTTTCAAAACCTTCTGTACCTAAAAGGGCACTATTTTCCACCGATTGTTTTTCACCGTTATCTAAAATAACAAAATAACGATCCGTTATCAGAACAGGCTCAACGCTTAATAACTGTTCAGTACCGACTTCACCCTTATCCGTCACCGGTAGTTGCGCTAAAACAATACCATTGTGGAGCATTAACAATAAAAAGATATTCCTCATGGCCTTCATTTTCTCTTTAAAATAATCGTTAAAACTTTATTCAATCTTCAATAATAACAATTATTAACTTTATGCAAAAAATACTTTCCTGCTGTACTTAATATTCATAAGAATCACAGAACCAACCCACACTAAACATATTCTTCTTTAATACCTTCAGTCGTATCAGTAATCGTATCAATACCCATCGCCGTTTCCTTAATCTCTTCAAAATCAATATCATCACAAGCCACCAATTCTTCTTCCGATGCGTCCGCAAAATCCTGACAAAACCACTCAAAGGCTTCTTCAATACTGCCTACTTCCTCATCATCAAAACCATAAGCTCCATTTTTGGTAATCACCGTGCCATCCAAACGATAAAAATCAATGTGAAACTCTATTTGATATGCCATATTTCCTCCTACTCTCATTTAATCAACCTTTTAAATCCGCTCTTTTTCCAATGCCAATTCAAAAAAGACTATTACCATACCTTTTATCGGAACAACAAACATAAAAAAACCCACATCATCATAAAGATCATGCGGGTTTGTTTAAGTCACTATACTTTCCGTAAAAACTAATTAAAGTTACCTCTCATTGAGAAAATGCTCACTCACCTAAACGACGAAATTCATTCTCACCTTCATAGGGCAAATAAAAATCAGTATTATCGTTCCAAAGACCCACTAACTGGTTATTACTTGTATCAAAACTAACCTGTAAATATTGTCGCCTGATTATAATCAGGCGACAATCTCTTTTGCCCCTCAGGCGGGGCATCAGTCATCTTCTTATCCAACTTTTCCCGACCCAAAATCGTGATCGTATACCCTGTAAAATGATTTCGACCTGTTTCCGAGGACGATAGTAACCATCCTTGATTGATCATAAACCGTATTGAATTATGAAATGAACGCCCGTTAATAGCCAACTTCCCGATAATTTCACCCGAAGTGACAGCACCCTCATCAATTGCAGCCANGATAGCTAATCGAATACTCATATTAAAACTCCCTAGCTTATATCTAACCCGTGCTTATTAGCACTCTGNACACCGTTTATTTTGTGCCCCAAGTACTATTCACTTTATTTAAATAAAGTCATTTTGCAGATGCTTTACTTGCAAGNTCATTACTTTACCTCCGATATCAGTAATCTTTAAATAAATCAACTATAAAATAGGTTTGCCATGTCCTTATGGCAAACCTATAAGTCGATCAGCGGAGGTAGAGGTATTGAGGGCATATTCCCTTACAAAATTGCAGGACTATTCCATTAAAAAAACCTTTGTACTCAAAATGTGGGCTTCACCTATTTCAAGATTCGACAATTTTATTTTAAGACTTTAATAAAAAAAATGTAATGGGAAATAGCAGACAAAAGCTGTAGGCTAAAATAGACACTCTGGCACTTGCTGTTAAAATCTACTCAACTGTATCATAGTAGATTTCGTTATATAATCGGAGTTATCCCCTATTAAGTTAATGATTTTTTTAATAAATTCACCCGTAAGACCTTACTTCTTTTTCCATTCTTTAATATATATCCCTTACTCTTCTTTTCTTCATCGTTCCAAACCAACTTATCACCTACATAAGGTAATCTAAACTCAATCTTCAGTTCGTGTTCTTGAACATCTGTATTTTTTACAACAATCTTCTCAACTACTCCTTCCAGAAACTTCTTCTTTTCTTCAAATTTAAAGTCTGATTTTTTCATTTCTCCAATGCGATCACCAAACTCTTTTACCCAATCAACCCACTTCTGATTCTTTTCTTCCTCTGACATAGAAAGAATGGTTTTTTCTTTTTTACCTGACAACTTGAGTCTATGTTCTTCCAAGTTTTTAATGATTTTCTCTACTTCGTCTTTATCTCTTTGACCTAAAATTTTTATTGTTTCCAAATTAATAATTGAATCTGTGACATCCTTAATCTCTTTATCTATTTTATTAACCTTCAACTGTAATTTTTTTAATTCATCCTTCGTTTTTCCATATGACTTATCATTCTCAACCAACTCTGATTTGACTGATTCCATAAACAAATGAGACTTTGAAACAATATCCAATACCGTATCCCAAACTAATTCATCCGTTACATCTATTCTGATATTTCTTTTGGACTCACAAACCGTATATTTTTCAGTATGTGTATTTTGAAAGTTCTTCTGTTTTTGAGAACAATAGTAATAAGAGGTTTGAGTCTTTTTATGATTCCCTCCAAACCTTGACCCACAGTGACCACAAATAAGAAAATCTCTTAATAAATAATTATATTTCTCATTACTTGTTTTGGTTCTACGACTGTCATCTTTTCCATATGACCTTTTATCTCTCCACTTCTTAACTTCTAAAATAATAGTAGGAGATACAATTGGAGGGCAAGGAACTCGGATTGTTTCATTACTTTTTTTATCGGTATAAGTATAAAAACCTTCGTAATGTGTATTTGTAAGAAGTTTTGAAATTGAACCGTGACTCCAAACTGGATTTCCTCGTCTTGTCACTACACCGTTATTTAATAACAATGTTCTGATTTCATCTAAAGATTTACCATCTTTGTAATTCTCATATATGAAACCCACCCATTTCTTTTCTTCTTCGTGGGGAACAAGAGAACTATCAATTAGTTTATACCCATAAGGTGGGGGACCTCCTTTCCAAAACCCCTGTTTTATTCTATGAATTCTTCCCAATCTGAATCTTTCAGTTCTTAATTTATTATCATATTGAGAAATCTCACTCATTATCCCCAGCATTAAGTTTGTCTGTGGGTCAGAAAGAATCTGTTTTCCTGTTGGGGTATGTAATGTGATTTCATTCTTGATGAGTTTGAAACGAATCATTCCCCAAGTATTCATATTTCTTGAGAGTCTGTCTGTGTTCCAAACATAAAGATGTTTTACATCTCCATCATCAATTCCCTTTAATAAATTAACTAAAACAGGTCTATTACCTAAATCATCTTTTGAAGAACTTTGACCTCCTTCATTCCATGTCTTATGTTTCATCCCCAACTTCTTGGATCTTTCAATACCAAGTTCTAATTGAGTTTCAAGTGAAGTTCCTTCCTCCTCCTGCGAAACTGAACTGACTCTGGTATAGATGTGTAATGTTTCTTTCATATAAACATTCTAAACAAATTACCCTTCTAATGTAAACAGAGTATATTTGGTAAGGTCACACCCGACATAAAAAAACCCATATGACTTTTCACAGTTCATATAGGGGTCTTCAACTATCTATGAATCTCATTTTTACTGTTTATTCGTTTATTGATAAACCGATAAACCATGCTTATATCAGTTATGGGTCGTGTCTAATAGATTAGGCAATTACACTGAAACCCGACCTCCAAATAATATGTTGACGCATTATCATATTAGTNATANGTTTAAATCGTAGTTTTTATTTATATCTGCCAAATATATAACCCTTCTAACTACAGAATAGGATTCTTTAGTGTTGTCATGTTGTAGTAATTTTACCCTCGATAGTGTGTGGTGGATGCTCTTCCCCCACACACTGTCAATCCAACTATCTCGACCCACTTCAACTAATCACAAAGAATAAGGTTTGGTTCAGTTCTCTATCCTTTAACACTCCGAATTATATCTATTTTTGTAGTCCTTGATAAAGAAACATAAATCATCACTCACAACAATCTATCAGGGAGGAAAGACTACTATTTCAGTGAACTCTTTATCGCCCTCATAAGGCAAATAATAATCAGTCAACTCATTCCATAAATTAACCAACTCACTCCTCGTTACATCACCACCAACACCCAAGTGAGAACGCATTACCTCATAAGCAGGGATTTTTCTTTGTGGAGACTTCCGGTAGTCATCAACTGTTAATGCCTTTATCTTATCTATTCCAACCTGAGTTATTCTATAACCAACACTGCCTACGGCAGATACCGGTTCACGAGAGTATTCCACCCAACCCTCCTTTATA
>JGI26249J51723_1000374_pt1 | contig 15430 bp, 22 predicted proteins | sample SaaInlV_135m_DNA_FD_51723 | JGI IMG/M metagenome (IMG submission 51723) | reverse complement strand
TATTAGTCATATTTTTTGGTAATTTTAAATAACCAACACCTGATAAATCACCTTCATGATAATGTACTGGGTTATACTCACCTTTGAATTGTCGTACCACCCAAAGATTTAATATTTTAATTTCTTTTATCTTTTTTATTTTTTCATTAGATAGAAACTTAATAATATTATTTTTTAATTCCTTCTCTAAATTTTTCTTAATAAATGTTTCTGAAATTTTTAATTCTTTTTTAATTTGGCTTGCTAATTTTGAGCTATAATCAATCTTTTTTGATTTTGATTTAGTATCAAATTCTTTATTTAACACATCAAAAAAATTTTTTGATATTTTAGTTTTTCCAATAGATGGGCCAAATGGTCTAATATTTTTCATATTTATTTATATAAATATTCTATAGCCCATTCTAATAGCAACAAAAACAACTAATAATGAAGTAATTATCGCAAGTATTCTGTTAGAGAAAATTTTTAGATTTAGATAATTTCCAATAAATCCTCCAATTAAAACAGCTAGAAATAATGCCCAATAATTTATTATTTCATTTAAAATTACTTTCTTTGTTAATTGACCTAATATTCCNGAGATAGAGTTAATTAAAATGAATAACGAAGCAGTTGTTGCAATAATTTTGGGTTTATCAGCTTTAAGCAAAAAAAGTATAGGACTTAAAAAGATTCCTCCACCTATACCCACTATTCCAGACACTAAACCCAAAATTGAACCTATAAAAATGGAAATGAATTGACTCAATTTTTTTATTTTTATATTTTTTTCACCATAAGATTTGTTGTTTTTTAGTAATAAAAGACCTGAAATTGCTAAAACTAAAAATAATAGAATTTCAAATATTTTTTTTTCAACTATTAAAGTCCCTCCTATAAAGGCTAGTGGTACTGATCCCAATAAAAAAGGCATTAATAATTTAAAATTATGATTACCTGCACGAATATAATTAAAAGAATTGCTTGTAACGACAATAATGTTGCATAGAAGTGCAATTACTGGAAAAATATAATAAGGAATATCCCAGATTAATAATAATGCTAGATATGTTGATCCTCCACCAAATCCAACACTTGAATATAAAATAGCTGTTATAAAAAATAATACTGATAATATAATCATTTTAAAATTTTATTATGAAAGTACACATTGCTCTTTTAACTGTAACAGATACCAGAACTTTTGATAATGATAAATCTGGTGCAATCTTAGTAGATAAAATCAAAGAAGCTAATCATACTTTGTTAGATAGAAAAATATGCAAAGATAACAANGATGAAATTGTTCTGTTATTAAAAGAGTGGCTTAAGAATGAAAAAATTGATGTGATTATNACAACAGGTGGAACAGGCCTTACAGGTAGAGANATAACNCCAGAAGCATTAGANGAAATTGCAGATAAACACATTCCTGGATTTGGGGAAGTGTTTAGAAACATTAGTTTAAAAACGGTAGGTACTTCTGCCATTCAATCTAGAGCTTGTGCGATATTATCAAATGGCAAATATGTTTTTGCTTTACCAGGCTCATCAGGTGGGGTGACGGATGCTTGGGAGGGAATTTTAAAACATCAATTAGACATTAANCATAAACCTTGTAATTTTGTTGAGCTTTTTCCAAGATTAAAAGAAAAATAATTATTTTTGATATTTTTCTTTCCATTCTGAATAAGGCATCCCATAAACATGTTTTCTTGCATCAGGATCCGAAATAGTTATTCCTTTTTTTTCAGCCTCTTCACGATACCATTTAGACAAGCAGTTTCTACAGAACCCAGCCAAATTCATTAAATCTATATTTTGAACATCTTTTCTCTCTCTTAAATGTTCAATCAATCTTTCGAAGGCAGCAGATTGTAATTCTTTTTTTATATTATCATCCATAATTTTATATGTTAGACTTTTATTTCACTTATGAAACTATCTGGATCATATCAAATTAATTTAGAAAAACAAAAAGTTTGGGAAGCTTTAAATAATCCTGAAATACTAAAACAAACGATACCAGGATGTGAAGAGTTTATAAAAAATTCAGATACACAATTTACTGCAAAAGCTACAAATAAAATTGGACCTTTTAATGCAAGTTTTACAGGTGATATTGAATTAGTAGATCTTGATCCACCTAATAGTTATAAAATATCAGGTTCAGGAAATTCTCCAGTTGGATTCGCNTCTGGCGAAGCAACAGTAAAATTAGAGAATTATGAAAATGGAACGAAGCTGATCTATGAAGTAGAAGCAAATGTTGGTGGTAAAATTGCTCAAGTTGGCTCAAGATTAATTGATATGACTGCAAAAAAAATNGCAGATATATTTTTTGGCAATTTTTCAGAGTTAATTTCAAAAGATAAAAATCTATCTAAAGAAGATTTGACTATAAGTGACAAAAGTTCCACAGATCAAATTGTAGATAATAAAAAACCTAATCAAAAAATACTTATTTATTCAGCGGTAATTTTAGTTGCAGCAATTTTAATTTTTTCAATTTTTTAAAAGTCTTATTTTCTGATAATAAATTAGAATAAAATTCACGTGAAAGTAGAATTATAATTTAATTAATATTTGCTTCTCCATTTTAGTTATGATGTAATTATTTTTATTAATTAGGGGGGACATAAAATGACTAAAGTCACATTGGAAGTAAATGGTAAAAAGGTCAGCAAAGAGGTTCCAGACCACACCCTTTTATCAGTTTTTTTAAGAGATAATTTAAATTTAACAGGAACGCACATTGGTTGTGATACTAGTCAGTGTGGAGCATGTGTAGTTCACGTTGATGGAAAATCTATAAAAAGTTGCTCAACATTAGTAGCAGATATAGATGGATCTAAAGTTATTACCATTGAGGGTTTAGCTAAAGATGGAAAACTTCATCCAATGCAAGAAGCATTTAAAAAGACACATGGATTACAATGTGGTTTTTGCACACCAGGAATGGTTATGAGTGCAATTGATTTATTAAAAATAAAAAAAAATCCAAGTGATCAAGAAATTAGAGAATGGCTTGAGGGTAATATCTGCAGATGTACAGGTTACCAAAATATAATTGCTGCAGTTAAAGAAGCAGCAACTAAAATGTAATTTGAAAGGAAAAAAACATGGCTAGCTTAGTAGGTTCGAGAGTAGAAAGAAAAGAAGATGCAAGATTTTTAACAGGAAAAGGAAGATATACAGCAGATATCAATATTGCCAATCAAACATATGCAGTATTTGTTAGATCTCCTCATGCAAGAGCAAAAATTAAAAAAGTTGATACATCTAAAGCTTTAAAAGCCTCTGGTGTAGTTGAAATTCTTACAGGTGAAGAAATCGCTAATGATAAAATTGGCGGTTTAATTGCAGGTTGGGCAATTAGAAGTGAAGATGGAAGTGAAATGAAAGTTCCAGCAAATCCACCTTTAGCAAAAGATAATGCAAATTTTGTTGGAGAACCTATAGCAGTTGTTTTTGCTGAAAGCTTAGATGAAGCCAAAAGTGCTGCTGACATGGTAAAAATTGATTACAAAGTTTTAAAAGCAGTAACTAATCCAGCAGATGCTATGAAGAGTGATGCTATTCATGATGGTGTTGATAAAAATCTTTGTTACGATTGGTTGTTAGGTGATAGAAAAGCTGTAGATGAAGCTTTTGCTAAAGCTGATAAGATTATTAAAGTTGATTTAATTAATAATAGATTAATTCCAAACGCAATGGAACCAAGAGCTGTGTTGTAGATTATAATACTGCTTCAGAGGAAATTACTTTGTATACCACAAGTCAAAACCCACATCTATCTAGATTAGTTATGTCTGCATTTGGTGGTGTTGCTCCAGAAAATAAGTTGAGAGTAGTTGCCCCAGACGTTGGTGGTGGATTTGGATCTAAGATTAATGTTTATAATGAAGAGATCGTTTGTAGTTGGGCATCAAAAAAAATTGAAAGACCAATTAAATGGGTAGCTGAAAGAACAGAGTCTTTTCTTACAGACACTCATGGAAGAGATCATGTTACGCATGCAGAACTGGCAGTAACTAATGATGGTAAGTTTTTAGGTTTTAAAAATGAAACTATCGCAAATTTAGGAGCTTATGCAAGAGTTTTTGGAACAGTTACTCCAACATATTTATTTGGACCATGTGCTACAGGTGTTTATGTAATTCCTGCTGCATATTCAAATGTGAAAGCTATTTATACTAATACAGCTCCTGTTGATGCTTACAGAGGTGCGGGAAGACCAGAAGCAACTTATACAATTGAAAGATTAGTAGAAAAAGCAGCAATGGAATTAGGTATTGATAGAACAGAAATAAGAATGAAAAATTTTCCAAAAGAATTTCCATTCAAACAAACACTAGTTCACACGGTAGACTCAGGTGATTATGTTGCTGGATTAGAAAAAGCTAAACAAATGGCAGATTATGCTGGTTTTGAAGCTAGAAGAAAAAAATCTGAAGCTAATGGAAACTTAGAGGAATAGGTGTTTCATCTTATTTTGAAGCTTGTGGTATTGCACCATCAGCGGCAGTTATGTCATTAGGATGTGGTGTTGGACTATGGGAGTCAGCAGAAGTAAGATTTAATCCAACAGGACAAATATCAGTTTTCACTGGTGCTCACAGTCATGGACAAAGTCACCAAACAACATTTGCTCAAATTGCTGCAGATGAATTAGGTGTACCAATGGAAAATATTGATGTTGTACATGGTGACACTGATAAAGGTACTTTTGGTATGGGAACTTATGGTTCTAGATCATTAACAGTTGGAGGTATTGCAATAGTTAATGCTTGTAAAAAAATTGTAGCTAAAGGTAAAAGGGTTGCAGCTAAAATGCTTGAAGTGAATGAAGATGAAATTGAATTCAAGGATGGAGAGTTTGTAGCTTTAAAATCTAATAAGAAAAAAACAATTGGAGAAGTTGCTTTTGCTTGTTATTTACCAGGACAAAGAGATGAAATGAAATCACCAATTCCAGAAGGTGATGAACCAGGTTTAATTGAGTCTTCATTCTTTGATCCAGTAAACTTTTCATTTCCAGCAGGTTCACATATTTGTGAAGTAGAAATTGATCCTGATACTGGGGATGTAAAAGTAGAGAAATACACAGCGGTTGATGATTTTGGAAGAATAGTAAATCCAAATATTGTTGAAGGACAAGTTCATGGAGGAATTGCTCAAGGTATAGGTCAAGCTTTACATGAAAATACTCAATATGACGAAACTGGTCAGTTAATGACTGCTTCTTATATGGATTATACAATGCCTAGAGCGGATAACTTTCCAGAGTTTAATTTAGGTTTTACTTGTACTCACGCAACATCAAACCCATTAGGAGTTAAAGGTTGTGGAGAAGCAGGTGCAATCGCTTCACCACCAACCGTAATGAATGCAGTAATTGATGCATTAGGGGGCCAAGAAATTTCAATGCCAGCAACAGCTGAAAAAGTTTGGAAAGCTTGTAAGGCAATGAAAAAATCAAACACTAAAGCAGCATAGAAAGTTAATTATGAAAACATTTAATTATCACACACCAAAAGATGTTAAAGAAGCTTCAAAGTTAGCATCAACTAGCTCTGCTTTTTTAGCAGGCGGCATGACAACTATCCCATCATTAAAATTGGGATTAGCAACATATAAAGATGTTATTGATATTAAAAGTATTAAAAAATTATCAGGCATCAAAGTAAAAGGAAAATCTGTAACAATTGGTGCAACCACTAAGCATGCAGAAGTTGCAGCTTCAAAAGAAGTTAAAAAAGCAATTCCAGCTCTTGCAAAATTGGCAGGAAACATTGGGGATGCTCAAGTAAGAAATAGAGGAACTATTGGTGGATCGATTTCAAATAATGATCCTTCTGCTTGTTATCCTTCTGCTTGTATGGCACTTAATGCTGTAATTCACACTAGCAGTAGAAAAATTCCAGCTACTAAGTTTTTTGCAGGCATGTTTGAAACTGCATTAAAACAAGGTGAACTTGTTGAGGCTGTTGAGTTCGAAGTTCCTGAAAAAGCTGATTACCAAAAACATCCAAACCCAGCATCTAGATATGCTATTATTGGAGTTTTTGTTGCAAAGTATAAAAAAGAAGTAAATGTTGCAGTTACTGGTGCAAAATCTTGTGTTTATATTGATAAGGATTTATCAAAAAAATTATCTTCAAGTTTTTCTTCATCAGCTATTGAAGGCATGAAGTTAGGTCACTCAGAAATGAATTCAGATATGCATGCATCATCTGAATATAGAGCTAATCTAGTTTCTTTATATACAAAAAAAGCTGTTGAAGCTTGCTAGTTAATCTATATTTTATCAAATGAAAAACTCATTTGATGAAAAAATTTTAGAAGAAGCACACGACTGGGTTAAAGCTAAACAAAAAGTTGTTTTAGCTACAGTTATTCAAACATGGGGCTCCTCCCCAAGACAAACAGGCAGTAGAATGATTGTAAATGATAAGGGCGATTTTTCTGGCTCAGTTTCAGGAGGATGTGTTGAATCAGCAGTTGTAAGAGAATGTATTGGGTTAATTAAAGGCAATAAACCTTGTAAAAAAATAGAATTTAAAGTTTCTAATGAAAGTGCTTGGGAAGTTGGACTTGCATGTGGTGGTGAAATTGCTGTTTATTTAGAACAAATAAACTAATGAAAATTGAAACTTTAAAATCAATTATAAGTAAAAAAGAAAACAAATCTGAATTTGCTATTGTTACCAATCTTACAACAGGTGAAAGTGAAATTTTTGAAAAAATAATCTTTAAGTAAAGAATTAGAAAAATATTCAACTCAAATTAATGATTTTTATAAATCTAAAAAAAATGGAGTGATTGAGGGAACAGAAATATTTATTGAGACTTATATAAGACCAATTAAAGTGATTGTAGTAGGAGCAGTACATATAGCTCAATATCTTACAGATTTTGCTAAAAGTTTAAATTTTGAAATTTCTATCATTGATCCAAGAGGTTACTTTGCTTCCGAACAAAGATTTCCCGATATGAATATAATTAATAAGTGGCCACATGAAGCTTTTAAAGAAATAGAAACAAATGAAAACACTGCACTTATAGCTTTAACACATGATCCAAAAATAGATGATCCAGCATTGCAACATGCGTTAAATAAAAAATTTTATTACATAGGGGCACTTGGTAGTAAAAAAACTCACACAAATAGATGTGAAAGATTAAAAGAGTCTGGATTTAGTGATGAGCAAATAAATTCAATTCATGGACCTATAGGAATTAAATTAGGTGGAAAGTCAGCACCTGAAATAGCTTTATCAATAATTGCTCAACTTGTTTCAGAAACATACAAAAAATGATTAAAGCTATTTTATTAGCTGCAGGACAATCAAAAAGACTTGGAGCAGAAAATAAACTATTAAAACTATATAAAAAGAAACCATTAATTAATTTTTCTTTAAATTCATTAAATAAAAGCAAGGTAAATAAAATTATAATTGTTTTGGGTTATCAAAACAAAGAGGTGAAAAAAGTTATAAGAAAAAAAAANAAGTTTATTTTTGTTACAAATAAAAATTATAAAAAAGGTATGGCTTCTTCGATAAAAACTGGGCTTAAAAAGGTTTCAAAACAAGACAAAGGCTTCATCATTGTTCAATCAGATATGCCATTTATCAAAACTAAAGATATTAATAAGATCTGTAGCTCAATTAAAAAAAGAAAAGATTTGGTTCATGCTTTAAAATTTAGAAATAGAGTAGGGAACCCCATTGGATTTGATATTTCAGTTCTTAACAAATTTAAAAAAATTAAAGGGCATGTTGGGGCAAAATTTATGGTTAAAAGATTAAACAAGAATACCAATTTTATTAAAACAACTAATATAAAAGCTTTTAAAGATTTTGATAAAATTTTAGATTTTAGAACCTGATTTATTTAAATTTATCCTAAAAAGTAAAAGAATTATTAAGATTAATAAAAATATTAAAGGTTTAAAGAATATAGTTTTTGATAACCAAATTAAATGTAGTACTCCAAAAATTGATATTAAATAAATTAATCTGTGCAACTTTTTCCAATTTTTTTTCAAAATTTTTACCATTCTATCTGACGATGTTATTGCTAGAGGAATTAATAAGAGCCAAGCAGAAAAACCTATGAAAACAAATTTCTTCTTTAAAACATCATTGATTAATGGTTTAAAATTAAACCTATAATCAAGACCGACATAACTTAACATGTGGATTGAAGCATAAAAAAATGCAAATAGACCAAGCATTCTTCTAAACTTTATCCACTCTAAAGAATTAGTAATTTTTCTTAGAGGTGTCATTGAAAGAGTTAAAAGTATAAAAATTAAAGTCCATTCACCAAAATGATTTATAATTCTATCAACAGGTTCTGGCCCTAATTCATTATAAAATATTTGATAAGTGATTATATAAATCGGCCATAAGGAAATAAAAAAAACTGCAATTTTTAAATAATTTTTCAATGTTTTTTAGTAATTCTTTTTTAAATCCATACCTGAATAAAGGTGAGCAACTTCATCTCCATAACCATTAAACATCAAAGTTTTTACTCTAGGTGCTAAAATACCTTCTCCAATTATTCTCTCGGTTGCTTGGGACCATCTTGGATGATCAACTTCTGGATTTACATTAGAATAAAAACCATACTCCCTTGGGGATGCATTCATCCAAGCTGAGTTAGGCATTTTTTTAACCAATCTAATTTTAACGATTGCTTTTGCGCTTTTAAATCCATACTTCCAAGGTATAAATATTCTTAAAGGTGCACCATTTTGATTTGGTAAAGATTTACCATACAAACCAGTGACAACAGTTGTTAGTGGATGCATCGCTTCATCTATTCTTAAACCTTCGATGTATGGCCAATTTAAAACTGGATATCTCTGACCAACCATCTCTTCTGGATTATAATCTGTTTCAAATTCAACATATTTAGCNCTAGGTTTAATTTTAACTTTATTAAGTAATTCACTTAAAGAAAAACCCAACCATGGAATAACCATAGACCAACCNTCAACACATCTTAGTTTNAAAACTCTTTCTTCNGAGGGTATTGCTAAAATTTCTTCTATTGGTAACTCTAATGATTTTTCTACTTCACCCTCAATTTTAACACTCCAAGGTTTTGTAATAAAATCTTTAGATTTTCTATAAGGATCACTTTTACTTGTGCCAAATTCATAATAATTATTATAAGTGGTTATATCTTTATAAGATGTTGGTTCATATAAATTTGTATTAGCTTTTACATTATTAATTAAAGGTACAGAGCTCATAGTTAAAGCTCCAAGTCCACAACCCATAGATTTAATAAAAGATCTTCTTTTATTGTAAATTTTTTCTGGAGTAATTTCTGAAAGTCTAAACTTTTTCATTTATAAATGGATTTCCTTTTAACCAAACACTTTCATCATTTTCATAATGTTCTTTCTTCCAAATAGGAGATTTTTTTTTAATTTCTTCTATAATAAATCTTGATAAAACATAAGCTTGATCACGATGTTTACAAGCAACTGCGATAATAATGCTTGTTTCACCTAATTTAAGATACCCTTTTGCATGTTCAATAAATACAGATTTATCTTTAATATTTAGTTTTTGATCAGCTTCATTATAAATTTCTTCAAAACTTTTAATAACCATTTCATCATGGCTATCATAAGTAATGCCTGTAACTTTCTTGTTATCATTTATGTTTCTAACACTTCCTAAAAAATAAATTGAAGCTCCAAATTTTGAATTACTAATAAACTTCTCAGCATTTAAAATGAGAATTTTTTCTTTTTTAGAATCTACTATTTTTGTGTGAAGCATTAACCCCCTCCAATAGGAGGTATAATAGCAATCTTTTGATCTTTTGTGATTTTATAATTGTCGCTAATTATTTGATTATTTTCAGAACAAAATGCTGAAGATTTTACAATTTTGATAAAATTTTTGTTTCCTTTGAAGTTTTTATTAAGATATTGAATGATTATATCTCGTAAATTGTTAATTGAAGCTTTATCTTGAACTTCAAGTTCAAGATAATTTTTTTCACTAAAATCTCTACTTGCACCAAATAATTCTAATTTAATTTTCATTAAATTTAAAAAATATCTTTTAAAAACCTAGGCAAACCATCTGGATTAGTCCATAATCCACTCTTGCCACCTTCTTTAATTAGTAATTTAACGTTATCGATTTTAAGATGTGGGTTAACAATTTTACTTAAATCATAAATAGTTATTAATGCAGCGTTAACACCCATAATAGCTTCCATTTCAACTCCAGTTTTAGCAACTGCTGAAACTACACAAAAAACTTCTAATGAATTATCAACCTCGTTCATTATGATTTTGGTTGCTATATGATCAATTGGAAGTGGGTGACACAAAGGAATTAATTCACTAGTTTTTTTAACACCTAAAATTGCTGATATTTCTGCTAATGTAATAGGATCTCCTTTTGGCATCTTTTTATTCTTAATTAAATCAAAAACTTCTTTACCAACATAAATTTTTCCAGATGCGAGTGCTCTTCTAAAAGTTTCTTTTTTTGAAGAAACATCAACCATATTAAAAGAATTTTTTTTAAAAATTTCTTTTGCCCAATCTTTTAGTTCTTTTTGATTTATTATCTTTAATTTTGTCATTTAACCACCTGTTGTAGATAAATTTTTCATTAAACCCGTTTCCCCAAGCTCTAAGTGATGAGATTCTTTTTTAAAGTTTAATTGTTTTAAAATTAAATCTTTTAATTCTTCTAATTGTTCATCTTTTTGCATCAAATGTCTTATGTTTATTCCTGTATTTCCAAACAAACATAATCTTAAATCACCTTTTGCAGTTATCCTTAATCTATTACAACTTTTACAAAAATCCTTCGAGTAGGGAGCGATAACTCCAAATTTTCCCTTAAATTCTAGATTTAAATAATTTTTTGACGGACCTGCATCCCTTCCTAAAGTTTGAAAGATCCAATTATTATTATTTAAATAATCAACAAACTTTGTAGCAGGAACATGATACTTTTTAAAATAATCTAAGTTATCTCCTGTTTGCATTAATTCTATGTACCTAAAATCAATTTCATTTTGCTTGATAAAGTTTGCCCATTGATTAAAATCATTTTCACTATCATTAATACCTTTTAGTAAAACAGCGTTTATTTTTATATTTTTAAAATTAAGTTTTTGTAAATTTTTAATTCCTTTTAGTATTTCTGGTAGTCGGTCATGACTTGTTATTTTTTTAAAGGTTTCTCTGTTTAAACTGTCAATACTGATGTTTATTCCGTCTAAACCACTATCTTTAATTTGACCAGCAATTTTATCAAGATGATAGCCATTTGTAGTTATTACTGTCTTTTTAATCCCAGATTTATTTTTAAGAATTTTAATTATATCAAAAAAATCTTTTCTAACTGTTGGTTCACCGCCTGTTAATCTAATTTTACAGACACCTAATTCAGATAAAGCTTTAGCCAATCTTCCAATTTCTTCTTTTTTTAAGAAAGTGCGATTATCACTTTTATCGATCTGATAACCGTTAGGTAGACAATAACCACATTTAAAATTACATACATCTGTAATTGATAATCTTATATATGGGAATGTTCGTCCAAAATTGTCTCTAAGCATTTTCATATATATTTTTATAATATATTCTAATACAAAAATAGTATGAATAAAATTCTTTCAAAAGACGAAATTAATCTATTTAAAGAGCAAGGTGCTGTATTTCTTAAGAATAAATTTGATATTAGCTGGATAAATAAATTAAAAAAGGGAATTGAAAGAGATATTGAGAACCCAAGTCCTAGATTTAAATCACACACTATTCAAAAAGATGTCCCAGCCTATCTAGAAGATTATTGGACTTGGCATTTAGTTCCTGAATTTAAAGAATTTGTTTATAATTCACCATATGCACAAATAGCATCTGAATTGATGTCAGCAAAAAAAATTAACCTAGTAATGGATAATTGGTTTTTGAGAGAAGCAGGATCTAAATCATCAACTCCATTTCATCATGATATTAGTTATTTTGATATGGATGGAACAATGTGTGTTTTATGGTTACCACTGCAACCTACGAAAAAAGATGAAGGAGTTGTTTGGGTAAAAGGATCACATTTATGGAANAAGTTATTTTTAAGAGTTTTATTTAAAGATGGACATAAAATTGAAGGCAACGAGTGTGTAGTGGATGGAAAAAAATATGAACTTCCGCCTGATATACTTAGCAATAAAGATAAATATCAATTTTTACAGTGGGATTGTGAATTAGGTGATGCAGTTATTTTTGATATGAGAACTCTTCATGGAACGCTCAGTGAAACCGTTCCTCAAAAAACATTAAGTCGATACACATTAAGAGTAGCAAAAGAAGATGCAAAGATTAGCTATGTTGGCGATTGGACTAGTTATAATTATAGAAAAGCAATGCAAGATGCAGGATATAAAAATGGTGANAATCTTGGTGGAAAGATGTTTCCAACATTATTTCAAGTTAATTAACTTCCAATATTTTAATACTGGAAGTTAAAAATTATTTTCTATTTACCTGGCTCTTTGTATCCAGAGGACATTTTATTTGCAATTTTTGCAATACTATTCAAATCTATAGATTCAAGAACGGTAAAATCTTCTACTGCACCGCTAGATACAGCTACCATTCCCGATGCAGCAGCTTGGTCAAATGTTCCTTCTACCTCAACCATAAAATCATACTTACCTCTAAGACCAGCATAACCAACAAGTTTAGCTCCGGCGGCAGCACATAAAGCTGTTGTTGCAGCTTTTCGATCTGTATTTGGATTATTTACAAATCCAGCCAAACCCTTATCAGTATATCTTCCTAAGACATAAAATTTACCCATAGGTACCTCCTTTAAAAATATAATTTAATTAGAAAAGAGATAAAATTTCAACTGTTAAAATTTTGAAGNGTTAGATGTTGNATTTAATGGGTTTTTTTAACTATTTAATCGACCCATTTCTTTTAATTCAACTTCTAGTTTGTCAAGTTCCTCACCACCTGCCATCATACCAAGTAGTTCTTCTCGACTAATATCTTTTTTATTAAAAGTTCCTAAGCTTCTACCTCTGTTGAGAACAGTAAAACTATTTCCAACTGGATAAGCATGATGAACGTTGTGAGTAATTAGAATTACAGCTAATCCTTCTGATGCAGCTTTAACAATATATTTTAAAACCATTGATGCTTGGTGAACCCCAAGTGCTGATGTTGGCTCATCTAAAACCAAGACTTTTGCTCCAAAATATATAGCTCTTGAAATTGCTAAACACTGTCTCTCACCTCCAGACATTGTTCCAACTGCTTGAGATGGATCTCTAATATCAATTCCTATCTGACTCATTCTTTCAGCTGCAATTTTATTTGCTTTTTCAATATCAAATGTTTTCAATAAAGGTAAACCTTTTAAAGGTTCTCTTCCCATAAAAAAATTTCTAGTAACACTCATCAAAGGTACTAAAGCAAGATCTTGATAAACAGTTCCAATTCCTAAATCTAAAGCATCTTTAGGTGAGTCAAATACTGTTTTTTCACCTTCAATTACAATTTCACCTTCATCAGGTCTATGAACTCCTGCAAGAGTTTTGATTAATGTAGATTTTCCAGCACCATTATCTCCAAGTAAACACATGATCTCACCTTTTTTAAGTTTCATAGTGACATCTTTAAGAGCAATTACCTTACCAAAAAACTTACTGATGTTATTAAATTCAATCAAATTTTCAGACATTATTTGCTCTCCGTAACTCTTTTTCTAACATAATTATTAAACACAACAGCAATCAACATCATTGCGCCTAAAAATACTTTAAACCAATCAGTATCAACATCGGTATAAAATATTCCCATTGAAACTGTTCCAAAAATTAAAGCACCAAAAGCTGCACCTATAGCAGATCCATAGCCCCCAGTTAATAANCAACCACCAACTACAGCAGCAGCAATTGCTTCTAGCTCTTTTAAATTTCCCCTCATAGTATCAGCAGAACCTGCGTCTAATACTTGTATTGTTGCAAAAATTGTCGATGCAATAGCAGTTCCTATAAATAAACTAATTTTTACTCTACCAACTGGAACACCNACATTNGTTGCNCCATTTTTNTCTCCACCTGAAGCAAANATCCAGTTNCCATATCTTGTTTTCATTAANATCCANGTTGCAAANAGTGTTGCAGCAATAAACCAAATCACTGAAGGAGGTATTCCTGTTGCTAAAGGAGTTCCATCTGTTCTAAGTGCAATTAAATTCATTGAACCTAACCAATTAAATAACCATGTAAATGTATCAGTTGCAAAGATCCATGCTATTGGATCATTTTCAATTAAAACCCTTAAACCCGGAACTTGAGTTCTTCCTGTGATTAATCTTGTTAAAGCTAATGTTGCTCCTCTTAAAATAAATAACATTGCGAGAGTTACAATAAATGAAGGAAGACCAGTTCTGACAACTAGAATTCCATTAAAATATCCAACAAGTACAGCCATTGCGAAAGCAAAAATGATACTTGTCCATAAAGGCCAACCCCAATATATAGCNGGAATNGCAATACAAATTCCAGCAAAACCAATCATTGATCCTATTGATAAATCAAATTCACCACCAATCATTAGCATTGCTGCAGCAATTGCAATAATTCCTAGATTTGCAGATACATCTAAAAAGTTAAGCATACCNTATGCNCTAAACATTCCNGTATCACCAGCNACTATTCCAAAAAATATAAATACTAATATNGCACCNCCTAGTGCACCTAATTCTGGTCTATTTAAAAGNAGTCTTAACTTAGAGACCTTTTGAAGTCTTTCATCTTGTCCTGAGCTTTTTTTTGAGGCTATACTTTTTGCTTTATCTGACATTAATTTTTTTGAATTTTTATTAAAAAAAAGGCCTAACTAAAAACTTAGTCAGGCCTTTTAAATTATTTATTATCTGTAACCTTGAGCTGCCCACTTAATTACTTTAGCAGCATTAGCAGGAGTTACAAAACCAGGACCAGTCATTACTACACCAGCTGGCATTGTTCCATATCTCATGTACTGACCAAAGATAGCGATTGGTAAGTAACCTTGTAGGTATTGTTGTTGGTCAATTAAAAACTCTACTTTACCTGCAGCAGCAGCTTTTAACATTCCTGGTGACATATCAAATGTACCAAGTTTAACACTACCAACTTTTCCAGCAGATTCTAAAGCTTTAAGAGCAGCTTCACCTGCAAGACCAGCACCTAAAGTAAGGATAGTGTCATATCCACCACCTAATTTAGCAGCAACAGCTTTTTGAATTTCTGTTGGGTCATTAGAAGTTCCTAAGATATCAACTGAACCACCAAATCCTTTTTTGAATCCAGCACATCTTCTGTCTAGTGCAACGTTTCCAACTTCGTGGTTAACACATAGTGCTTTTTTACCACCAGCAGCTTTCATTTTTTGTCC
>JGI26249J51723_1000355_pt1 | contig 15896 bp, 15 predicted proteins | sample SaaInlV_135m_DNA_FD_51723 | JGI IMG/M metagenome (IMG submission 51723) | reverse complement strand
CCTGTTGCCATTAGTAAAAGCAGCATTACAGAGAAGCTCGCAACATAGAGTGAGAAGAATCCCCAGACCGCAGAGATCACTCTTTCAGGAAGTGGTTTGTTACCAATCTTAACTGAGATCTGAGCATTGGGATGGATAAGTCTAGCGATCTCACGCATCCCTTGTCTAAAGAGCATTAAGAAGCGGATCACCTTCATTCCACCACCAGTAGAGCCAGCACAGCCACCGATGAAACTAGAGAAGAGCAGGAGTAGAGGCANGAAGCTAGGCCATCCAAAATACTCGGTGGTGGTGAAGCCAGTGGTAGTGCCGATGGAGATTGCTTGAAAGAGTCCATAACGGAATGCATCTCCACTATCTTCAAAAGTTCCAGAGCTGATTAGAAATAGACTGGTTATTAATCCGATTGATAAGAGGGTGAGAGCATAAGTTTTAAACTCTGCATCTCGTAAGTATGGAGTGAGGGTTAGTCGGCTAAGAGCAATAAAGTGAAGTGAAAAATTTATTCCAGAGAGGAGCATAAATGTCATAGCGATGCTCTCTATAAGTTGGCTATCAAAGTATCCCATACTTGCATCGTGGGTTGAGAATCCTCCTATAGCTACAGTTGAGAAGCTATGAGCTATAGCGTCAAATGGGGTCATGCCTGCGAGCCAGTAAGCTACACCACAAGTAACGGTGAGTCCTAAATATATAAACCATAGCGCTTTAGCAGTTTGAGTAATCCGTGGGGTTAGTTTATTATCTTTAATTGGACCAGGTGTTTCAGCGCGATATAGCTGCATCCCACCAATGCCAAGCATTGGAAGAATTGCTACTGCCAGTACGATAATACCCATTCCTCCAAGCCACTGGAGCTGTTGTCTATAGTAGAGAATAGAGGCTGGGAGGTTATCAATGCCAGTGATTACAGTGGCGCCAGTAGTGGTTAAGCCAGATAGTGACTCAAATAGAGAGTCTATAATGCTCATATGTGGAGTGGTGCCGAGTGCAAAGGGTAGTGCACCAGATACTCCAAGCACTACCCAAAATAGCACAACGACTAAAAATCCATCTCTAATTCTAAGCTCTTTTTTATTATTGCGTACAGGGAACCAGATTATAAGTCCACTCACTACAGTTATAGTTAGGGCTAAGATAAAAGGTGGAGTCGCTCCATCTTGGTAGAGTAGTGAGACGATAATAGGCGGCACCATGGTTAAGCTGAAGATCATCAGCAGTAACCCTAGGATGCGTTGGATAACTTTAGGCTGCATTTAAAAGAGAGAGCGTTTAGGAGCTTGGAAGAGCTGTTCTACTTCATGAATTCTATTTTTATCTATTAAGAATAGAATTACATGGTCAAGTGCCTCAATCACGAGGTGGCGATGTGCAATACGCACCTCATCACCTCGTACTACTGCACCGATAGACGCACCTCGNGGGAGCTTAAGTTTACCGATCTGTTTGCCTACAACTTTTGAATCTTTATGGGTAACAGTCTCAATAGCCTCTGCCGCACCACGACGAAGTGAGTGGGCGACCACAACATTATCTTGTCGGACTCTNGCTAAAAGGGAGCTAATNGTTACCTGTTGAGGAGAGATTGCAATATCTATCACATCACTCTCTACCAAGTTAGCATACGCAGGACGATTTATAAGGGTCATCACCTTCTCCGCGCCAAGCCGCTTTGCCAGCATAGAAGAGAGGATATTAGTCTCGTCATCACTAGTAACTGCGATAAATATATCTATATCTTCTATACTCTCTTCTAGAAGAAGACCTTTATCGGCAGCGTCCCCGAGCAGTACAATACTGTTGTTTAACTGTTCTGAAAGTAGAGACGCACTTTTTTGCGTGTGTTCAATAACTTTTACATCATACTTATCTTCAATAGCGCTTGCTAAGCTATACCCAATGTTTCCACCACCTGCAATCATGATAGATTTATAATTACGGTCAAGGCGGCGCAATTCACTCATTACTGAGCGAATATTTTCTGTTGCAGCGATAAAGTGAACCTCATCATCAACATCTATCACAGTCTCTTTTTTTGGAATAATAGGTCGCCCTTTACGAAAGATAGCTACAAAGCGCATATCAATGTCTGGCATATGTTCACGCACACTCTCTAGCTCGTGACCAACTAATGGTCCGCCATAGTAGGCGCGAACGGTTACTAACTGCACTTTGCCATCTGCAAAATCTAACACTTGTAGTGAACCTGGAAGCTCTATAAGTTTAGATATATATTTGGTAACCTCTTGTTCAGGACTGATTAGCTGATCCACAGGAGCTGCTGCGTGGTTAAATAGCTCTTGGCGCTCTAGATACTCGGTATCACGAACACGGGCTAATTTATTTGGGGTATTAAAGAGGGTATAGGCAACTTGGCAAGCGACAATATTAACTTCATCACTATCGGTTACTGCAAGGAGCATATCCGCATCAGCCGCCCCCGCCTGCTCTAATACGCTCGGGTGAGATGCGTGNCCAACAATAGTTCTAATATCAAGTCTATCTTGGAGTTCATGTAGTAGGTCAGCATCTTTATCGACCATGGTGACATCGTTAGATTCTAGTGCTAGATTCTCAGCTACCGATGCACCAACTTGTCCAGCTCCGAGGATGATTATATTCATAATAGTTTATCTATTGTTTAGAGAGGTGTTTGGAATCAAGATTGAGGAGTTTTANTTTGCGATAGATGTTAGTTCGTTCTACTCCNGCTAGTTCGGCGGTTTTGGTTATATTACCGTCAGTTTCAATTAAGTGGTGGAGTAGATAGTCCCTCTCAAAGCTCTCTCTTGCAGCTTTAAGAGGGAGTTTGAATTTCTCGCTATTCTCACTCGTGGGTTGCTGTTCTACTTTGTGAGGAGAGCTATTGCTGCTCATCTTCATTGAGAGCATAGGCGCAACCTCTTGATCCCCTATCTCTGCAGAATTTCCCATAATCAATAATCTTTGAACCACTGTCTTCAGTTCAAATATATTTCCTGGCCACTGATATTGGCGGAGTAGATTGAGTGCAGGCATTGAGAAGGTACGATAGTTTAGCCCCTGCTCCTGGTTAAATTGGTCGAGATAAAAGTTTAGTAGGTCAGGAATATCTTCTGCTCTTTCGCGTAGAGGAGGGATATGAAGGGGTAGTCCATTGAGGTGAAAATAGAGATCTTCACGAAAAGTTCCATTAGAGACCTCTGTAGACAGCTCTTTTTGGGTGGAGGCGATAATTCTAAATTTTGGCTCAATAGGTTCGCTACCGCCAACCCGCAGAAAGCTCCCCCCCTCCAGTGCTCCCATTAACCTGATTTGAGTATTAGGCTCCATATCCCCAATCTCCTCTAAAAATAGAGTGCCATGGTTTGCCTGCTCTAGGCGACCATAGTGGGTCTCGCCATCAATCTCGCTTCCAAAGAGTTCGGTATCAATATTCTCTTTTGCAACAGATCCCATAGTTACTACTATAAATGGACTGTCATTTTGTGCGCTTATTTCGTGGATGTAACGGGCGAATAGTTTCTTACCAACTCCAGACTCTCCACTAATAAGCACAGGCATAGCGTGTTTGGCGATTCTTGCGGCGCTCTCTTTGAGCTGCTGAATTGCCATGCTCTTCCCATCTGGTTCAGATATTATAGTGGGGGCGGATTTACGCAGTGAGATATTCTCATGCTTAAGTTTTGATGCGGTTAATGCATTATTTATGGTGAGTAGCAGTTTAGCTAAGGTGAGCGGCTTCTCTAAAAAATCATAAGCTCCCAATCTAGTCGCTTCTACAGCGTGTTCTACTGTTCCGTGTCCAGACATCATTATGATCGGAAGGTCTTCAGCATCCCCTTCATTAGTTTCAGACCACTCTTTTAAGAGGGTGATTCCATCTACATCTGGCATCCAAATATCTAATAAAATTAGATCGGGGCGACGATTGCGGCGAGCATTACGAGCAGCTTCACCATCTTCGGCAGTTTCAACTTCATATCCTTCATCTTCCAGAATATCGCGTACAGTTGCACGAATCTCTGGTTCATCATCGACCACTAATATGTATGGCTTCACTCAGCTCTCTCCATCTCGGTTATCATCGCTGTTGTTATAGGGTAGTAGGATTTCAAAACAGCTCCCTTGTTTATTTGTGGTTAATTTTATCTCCCCATTATGCTCTTCAATGATGCGTTTCACAATAGCTAACCCCAATCCNGTCCCTTTTGGNTTAGTGGTTGCGTAGGGCTCAAAGATCTCCCCTTTTAACTCATCTGGAATACCGTTTCCATTGTCACAAATTTTAATCAGGAGTGAGGGGTCACTACCCTCATTTTCAGAAGTAGTTACAACTGCTGAGATTTTAACATTGGCAACAGCATTTTCTCCTAAGGATTCAAGTCCATTTTTAATTAAGTTGTTGAGGATCTGGCGCATTCGATCTCGATCTAACTCAATTACTGGTAGATTATCGTTAATCTGTAGCTCTACATACTCTGGATGTTGGGCTCTAAATAGTTCAGTAACCTCCTCCAGTAGTTTTACAGGACTGATTGGTACAAGTTTAAGTTCTGGTGCGCGTGCATAATCTGAGAAGGCTTGTACCATTCTTTTGAGAGTATCGACCTGTTGGATAATTGTATTGGTGGCACGGTTAAGGACAGCACCCTCCTCTTCATCCATTTTAGAGAGGTAGCGATGACGGAGGCGGTCGGCAGAGAGTTGAATCGGAGTTAGTGGATTTTTTATCTCATGCGCAAGTCTTCTAGCTACCTCACTCCAGGCAGCATTCTTCTGGGCTGATACTAGTTCAGTAATATCATCAAAGACGACCACATAGCCATCTATATGGGTAGGTTTCTGTTTTAACCCAAGGTTCAAGAGGTGGCTGCCACGACAGAAGAGATGGCGTACTCCATGGCTACTGTTGATAGAGACAGATGTGCTCCACTCCTGTTTGCCACCTTGTATATGGTCACGAATCTCATTAACTAATGGTTCAGCAAGTGCATTGTGTTGTGACATTGCCCCAATAGGAAGTCCAGGAGCTGGAGATATTTTGCTCTCTAGTATATTGCAGGCAGCCGCATTAATTCTTTCCACTCTTCGCTTAGGGTCGAGCACGATAACTCCTGAAGATATATTAGAGAGAATTCCTTCAAGGCGTGCCTTCTGATGCTCTATCTGTTGTTGACTCTGCTTGAGGTTGCTGTGGGTGTGGTCAAGATTTAACATCATATCATTAAATGCTTGTACTAGAAATCCAAGGTCATCTTTCGAGCTCTGTTGTAGAGGTTGGTTATATATTCCTGCAGCAACAGACTGCGTACCTTTAGCCAAATCAATAATTGGTGAGGTTAGACGGCGAGTTGAATAGAAGGCAAACCATAGTGCAGTTAAAAGTGAGAGTAGCAGGAGTAGAATAAAGGCGATGTTGTGGACGGTGTTGCGTTGGTCCTCAAGATAGAGACGGCGTTTGTTGCGCATTACTGCATCATCAATTTTCTCTTGCCCAATAACTAGAGGTTTTGGAATAGAGAAGTAGGCAGATAAAATACGACTCTCTCCCCCATCAATTGCAGCACTGTGGAGGGGAACAACAATATGTAGCAGCTGTCCATACTGTTCTGCATCCTTGTTATCTTTCACTTTTATATACTCAACCCCTTGGTGAATTAGGTTGGAAATAAAGGAGTCGAGCGGTTCTGGTGCTAGTGTAGGTTCTGAGAGCATACTGCTAAAACCAATCTGTTTGCCGTTAATATCATAGAGAATCAGCTCTCGAGCATTACTATCATCTCGTGCCGACTCTAANATGAGATCTATCATACTGGTAGGAGTTCCATTGATAGAACCGCTGAGCTGGTATAGCTTTTCTAGAAGGCGTTTTTTNCGCTCATTAAGGGCCGTTTTGTAGAGCTCTTGTGAGCCCTCTAGTAGATGTTGCACCTCCTCCTCTCCTCGATCTTGTTGCTTCATAATCTGAGAGGTGAAGAGTGAAATTATGATTATAGGAATTAGCGCAAGTGAGACAAAAATTCCCACAAAACGGAAGTGGAGTCGTGCCCCTGATTCACCAGCAATAAACTTACGGACTAGGCGATATATATTGATAGCGATAGTGTAGAAGAGGATAGAGAGTCCAACTGCACTGGAGAATACTATGTATGGAAAAAGAGAGCCAATTGTGTCTGGATCATTAGTAGAGATCGCCAGTAATATGAAGGCAGCAGTAGTAGCTATTACCCCAACAGCAGCGAGGATAGTGGTAAGCGTGATAGAGAACTTATCCATCATTTTTTTAGAGCTTCTATAGGAATAGTGTGCCAACCACTATCTAACTTCCACTCTGGCCAGAGTATTGGAGTGTATATGTATGGTTTGAGCAGTCCAGGCATAGAGGATGCATCAAGAGAGGCGCGAATCTTAACTTGGTAGTTTTTGTCTCTATCAAGAATGGATTTATCGATAGTGAGTTTATCATTGCGTAGACGCATTCTATCTACAGCCTCCTCAATTGTAGAGTATGTTCCATGGCTATTATTATCTAAANTTATTAGGTAGTAGCGATTATTAAATTGACGGTAGCTCAAACTAAAGCTGTGTTCGCCATGCAGTATCTCACGGTTAGAGTGAAAGAATGGGGGGCTAAATTGAAGGAGCGGTGTAACTTCTTCAATTTGGTACTCAGCAATAAAGGTCATCTGAATCCCATTTTGAAGTGCTCCAATAACTCTTTTGTCAAGTTTGTATGAGAACTGGGCTCTTACAATAAAGTTATCACTACTCTCTCTTAACTCAGGATTGACTATAGTTATCTCAGCTCTTAATGGTGAGCTGAGTAGCATTAGGAGAATTATAGATCTTAATATCACTCTTAAATATCTCTATTCCACTCTCTTACGCAGTAGTGCATAGTAGAAGCCATCCATTCCATTTTCACCAGGAAGTATCTGTCTTCCCGCTCCTGTAGATCTTCCCCACTCTTGCTCTATTGGAAGAGCCTCAGAATCTTGCTGGGCGTTGAGGAATTGCTGAATCTGCTCTTCATTTTCTTGAGGAAATATTGAGCAAGTGGCATAGAGTAGAGTTCCACCACTCTGGAGCAGAGCCCAGCAAGATTCAAGGATCGCGCGTTGATTATCTACTAAAGTTACTATATCGCTCTGGCGTCTTAGTAATTTTATATCTGGATTTCTACGGATAACACCACTTCCACTGCAGGGCGCATCAATAAGAATACGATCAAAGAGGCTTCCACTTTTACGCCAGCCTGAATCAGTTGCATCAGCTACAACTGTGGATGCAGTAAAGTTTAAGCGAGCTAGATTATCATCAATCCGTTGGAGCCGTTCTGGTTTAAGATCGAGCGCTACCAACTCTTTTAGTTCGCCCTCTCCAGCTGCAGCTATGCGCTCTAATATATGTGCGGTCTTGCCCCCAGGAGCTGCGCATGCATCCAGAACAGTCTCCCCAGCTTGAGGATTAAGAAGTTCAGCGGCTTGTTGCGGTGCTTCATCCTGCACTGAAATATCTCCATCTTCAAATCCAGGCAGAGCTAATACAGGCACTCCTCGTTCAAGAGTGATGGCAGACGGGGTTATACTGGATTGGGTTGCAGTAAGAGCTTCATCAGCTAGTATTGCAAGATAGCTCTCGCTGGAGTTATGACTCAGGTTTACGCGTAGAGTCATAGGAGGGCGCTGATTGTTATTATTTAGAACTTGCTCCCACTCGTTGGGCCAGCTCTTTTTAACCTCGTCAATCATCCATTGAGGATGGTTGTGGTGTTCAGGTAAAGAGTTGCCACTATCTATATCGCGTTGAAATCCGCGCAGTAGTGCATTAACTACTCCTCGCGCCCAATCTCTGCCTAGAAGTTTAGTTGCATTAACACTCTCTGAAATCGTGGCATGCGCAGGAGTACGCATATATTTGAGCTCATAAAATCCACTTAAAATCAGAGCGTGAAGTGCTCCATCTTTCTTCTTGAAAGGTCGTTTAAGGAGCTGTTTAGCACGGTTGTTGAGTTGATCGTAGTGGCGCAACACGCCATAGCTTATCTCTTGGGCTAGAGGCCTATCTGATGGATCTAGCGACTCAACTGCTTGCGGTAGAGTTGCAGATAGTGAGCGTTGGTTGAAAATTACTCCAGCTAGAGCTTTTGCAGCAGCAGCTCTTGGGGATGATTTTTTTGAGGTTTTTTGATTCATAATTTTTGGACTCACTTTCATAGACTCACAATTGAGTCACAAACTCCATTCCGATCTCTTTAAGTTGAGGGCGTGAATTTAAAAAATCTGCAACCTTCATTGGGCGTTTGCCTGGAAGTTGAAGCTCTAATATTCGTAGTAGTTCGTCTCTGTTTTCACCACTATCACCAGTAGTAATATCTATTCCACTAGTCGTTATATCGACTGAGCTGCCCGTAGTTTGAGAGCTCTTACCGTGTACAACTTCAGCACGCCAGATGCGGACAATTTTTCCATCCCACTCACTCTGCGCAACTGGCCACGGATTAAATGCATTGATTTGACGCAGAATTGCAGAGGCTGAATCGTTCCAATCTATCTTAGCCTCTTTTTTGTTTAGTTTCTCTGCGTAGGTCACTAAGCTCTCATCACCATTTTTTATCTGCGGCTCTGGATTGAGACTGCTATCTTCAATCTGTTTAATGGTATCCATTAGAGCTTTACCACCAAGAGCAGAGAGTCTATCGTGGAGCTGCTCCGCACTATCATCTGCAGAGATTTTAGTAGTTACTTTGTGGAGCATATCTCCAGTATCTAGACCTATATCCATCTGCATAATAGTAACTCCCGACTCAGCATCCCCAGCAAGAATCGCGCGCTGGATAGGAGCCGCGCCACGCCAGCGTGGTAGCAGAGAGGCGTGAATATTAAGACATCCAAAACGCGGAGCCTCCAGTACCTCTATAGGGAGAATCAATCCATACGCAACAACAACCATAAGGTCAGCGTTGAGAGCTTGTAGAGTTTTCTGTTCATCTTCATCTCGTAGAGTGGCGGGCTGAAATAGTGGAATATCTTCCTCTAGTGCCCGCTCTTTTATTGGACTAGCCTTGAGCTTACGCCCCCGCCCCGCAGGACGATCAGGTTGAGTATAGACTGCTATAACTGTATGCTCAGAATCAAGCAGAGCATTAAGAGCAGAAAGTGAAAACTCTGGAGTTCCAGCAAATATAATCCGCATTACATAGACTCCTTCTGCTGCTTCAGTAATTTTTTACGAATCCTCTCCTGTTTTAGGCGCGATAGATGATCAACAAATAGCTTGCCATCAAGATGTTCTAGCTCATGTTGAATACAGATTGCAAGAACTCCATCTGTCTCTAGCTCTATCTCCTCTCCTTCACTATTGGTGTAGTTGAGAGTTACACTTTCAGCACGCTCTACCTCTTCGTAGATTCCTGGTACTGATAGGCAGCCCTCTTCATTAACTACTACGCCACTACTAAGCTTTGTAATTAGCGGATTTATTAAAGTTAGGGGTTGATCTTTCTCTTCAGAAATATCAATAACTACTAAGGAAAGCTGTCTCCCTATCTGGGTTGCGGCAAGCCCAATTCCTGGAGCTGCATACATCGTCTCTAACATATCATCAGCTAGTGTAAGCAGCTCTGGAGTGATCTCTGTGACAGCAGCAGCTTTTTTTCGCAACTTAGGGTCGGGATGTTTTATAATTTTTAATAAAGCCATATTGGTAATACCATAATTTTATTGCTGTTTAACTATTGTTTAATGATTATCGAACTAATTGTTGTCCACACTGTTCTTGGTTATAAAGTTTATCACAAAACGGAGGTTAAGCTAACTTGCTAGACTAGCTAGTAGGAGTGTATGATTAGCGTTAACTAATATAAAAACCCTACAAAGAATTAAAGTTAAGAGCGGAGATAGTATGAGCAATATAGAGACGGTGAGCGGGCAATTTCCTCAAACAAGAATGCGTAGAATGCGGCGAGATGATTTTTCGCGGCGGATGATGCGAGAGAATGTATTAACTCCAAATGACCTTATATACCCAATGTTTGTAATTGAGGGTACAAAGAGGCGACAAAAGATTAAGTCGATGCCTGGGGTAGAGCGAGTATCTATTGATGAACTCCTCAAAGAGGCGAAGCAGTTGGTCGATTTAGGTATTCCAACTATTGCCCTCTTTCCAGTTGTTCCCAAAGGAAAAAAATCACTCCTCGCTGAAGAGGCATATAGTGAAGATGGGCTGGCTCAGCGTGCAGTGCGCGCACTTAAGAAAAAATTCCCCCAACTTGGAGTGATGACAGATGTTGCTCTCGACCCATTCACTACTCATGGGCAAGATGGAATTATTGATGATAAAGGCTATGTAATCAATGATGAGACTGTTGATGTTTTAATTAAGCAAGCACTCTCTCATGCGGAAGCAGGGGCAGATATTGTTGCACCGTCAGATATGATGGATGGACGCATTGGAGATATTCGCTATATCCTAGAGGAGTCAGGATATATTCATACCCGCATAATGGCATACTCTGCAAAATATGCCTCCAGCTTCTATGGACCATTCCGTGATGCAGTCGGCTCTGCCACAAACTTAGGTGCAGGTGATAAATCTACCTACCAGATGGATCCAGCAAATAGTGATGAAGCTTTGCGTGAAGTTGGGTTAGATCTTGCAGAGGGTGCTGATATGGTTATGGTCAAGCCAGGGATGCCATATCTTGATATTGTGCGCAGAGTGAAAGACCAATTCGGCGCGCCAACTTTTGTCTACCATGTAAGTGGTGAATATAGTATGTTAAAAGCTGCCGCACAAAAAGGGTGGCTCGATGAGCGGGCAGTAGTGTTAGAGACGCTGCTAGGCTGCAAGCGCGCAGGCGCAGATGGAATTCTCACCTACTACGCAAAAGATGTTGCTAACTGGTTACAAGAAAAATAATGGATCACTACTTAGTTGTGGGCAACCCCATAGAGCATAGCAGGTCACCACAGATCCACGCTATGTTTGCCGAGCAGACAGACGAGCAATTAGAGTACGATAAGCAGCAGATCGAAGAGGGTCACTTTAGAGAGGTGATGCAGGAGTTTAAGCAGCGTGGAGTAANAGGGATAAATGTTACAGTTCCCTATAAACATGAAGCATGGGAGTTTGTGGATGAGCGTTCACCAGATGCAGAGCTCGCAGGGGCAGTAAATACCATCGAGTTTAATCAAGATGGTAGTAGCTATGGAGGCAACACTGATGGCTCTGGACTGCTCAGAGACCTTACTGTCAACCAAAATTTTTCTCTGGCTAACCAGCGAATCCTGATTCTAGGCGCAGGTGGCGCAGTACGCGGAATTTTAGCTCCGCTATTGAGTGCAAAACCTAAGAATATTGTAATCGCAAATAGAACTGCAGAGAGAGCAGAAAAGCTAGCTGATATTTTTATAGAGTTAGGTGCAGTTGAGGGTGGAGGTTATGAAGCTTTAAATGGGCAGCAATTTGATCTTATTATCAATGCAACCTCAGCAAGTCTACAAGGAAAACTCCCACCCTTGCCACTTGATATTCTAGCAGCAGATGGGATCTGCTATGACCTAATGTACGCAACAGAGCCCACCCCATTTATGCAGTGGGGAGAAGAGCACGGCGCAGCAAAAGTAAGCGATGGACTTGGAATGCTAGTAGAGCAAGCAGCCGATGCATTTAAGTTATGGCGCGGGATAAGACCTGAGACAGAGAAGGTTATCGCTACTTTGAGGTGACATCTAAATTCGTATCATAAAATGGGTATGGCGTATCCGATGTGCAATGCGACGGCATCTATACCCGTATTAGCATCTATCAGAAATTCTAAAGAGCTAAATACTCATCTTTCAGCTCAACATAGTTATCGGCAGAGGTTTTTAACCAGGCAAACTCAGCATCTGTTAGTTTGCGTGCTTTCACCGCAGGTGAGCCACGCCATAGAAATCCACCCTCTAGTTTTTTGCCAGGTGAGACTAAACTTCCAGCCGCAAGAAAAACCTCATCTTCAAGTACCGCACCATCTAGTATGGTACTACCCATCCCAATTAGGCAGCGATTACCGATAGTACAGGCATGCAGAGTACAGCTGTGCCCAACGGTCACTTCATCTCCAATAATTAGTGGATAACCATCGGGCGCGATCTTATTTGGTTGAGTTACATGTAGCGAGCTGTTGTCTTGTATATTGCTGCGCTCACCAATCTCTATATAGTGCACATCCCCTCGTACAGAAACTAATGGCCAAATTGAACTATCGACCCCAATTACTGTGCGCCCAATAATCTGCGCCGAAGGATCTATAAATGCTGATTCAGCAATTTTTGGTGCCCACTCTCTATATACTCTTATATTATCCATTTTTTTATGGACCAAATGTAATTTTCATATAATTTTATTGTATGTATATTAATAACAGAAGTCAATTCAAATAATTAGGGTCAGAGTGTCATTTATTTATTAAATCAACATAGCTAACTTAACTAGCGTAGAGTGCAAAAGTAAAGACCTGACCCCTTTTGTTTTTTGATATGACAACTTCATGTTTTTATTAGACTCTTCTCCATATATCTACCATCAACAAATTTATGCAAAATACTAGCAATAAATGTTTGATATGGTATTCCTTCTGATATTGCAAGTTTTTGAATCATTGTAAGGTCTCGACTTGCAATACGTATATTTATCCGCTTATCTTTTTTAAAAGTTGCAGCTGCATATTCTTGATGCTTTATCATCTCCTCTTTTGCTGTAGATATAGGCTTCATTGCTTCTGTATCGAATGCATCTAATATTTCTTGTTCCTCTGTATCTAGATTATATGTAGTCACGATATTTCTCCAATATATTTCTTTGTTGCTTTACGACTTGGTATTATTGTTTTCAGAAAAACTTCTTCTTTTGATTCAACGTATGGCACTAAATAAGCATAGTTATTTATTGCTACTACTGATATGTATTGTGTAGGGTATTTAGTATTATTAGGATGTGGGTAAACGTCTAACTCATCTCCATTATTGATATGAAATACAATTTCTTCAAATGAGATTCCTCTTTCTGTTTTTAAAAGTTTACTTTTATCACAATTCCAATTATATGTTTTCATCTAATTTTATTATAGCACAATATGTGCCTTTTGTCTTAATGTGGCGTAGGTTACTTTATATTGGTTTTGAGTCTAACGCCTGCTTAATCTGATTTTAAAACCAGAACGAAGTGGAGGTTTTAAAATTCAGATTGAAGCTTTTGTTAGGCCATTTGATAATGTACGCATTTTAAGATTTACCCCTAAATTTTGGTAAGCTAATATTATAATAAATAGCTAGTAAACGAGAGACAAATATACCTAAACCAGAAATAACAGCTGCTGTAGTCACATCAATATTTAGATGCAAAAACCCTATAAACATTAATGAGCCTATCCAAGAAACTGTTGCATAGAGGGGACTTGAAAATACTACTGGCTGTTCATTACAAAGAACATCACGGAATATACCACCCATTATACCTGTCATTACACCCATAAAACTTGCTGTTAATGCAGGAGTTCCAATAATAAGAGAAACCAAAGTTCCCGCAACACCAAAAGTTGCCAAACCTGCTGCGTCAGCTATTAAAAAATTCTTTGTTGATATTTTTAATAGCCTAGCTGCAAAAAATATCACTACAGCACTTACTACTGAGGCCATGAAAAAAATTTGGTCCTCAATCCAAAATACCGGTTTACCAAGAAGCATGTCTCTTAGGGAGCCTCCACCTAAGCCCGTGGCTACAGCGATTATAATTACCCCAAACAAATCAAATTGTTTAACACCAACTTTCAGCACACCTGATGCCGACGAAACGATAACCGCCAGCAGGGTAATCCAATATAGATTGCTTAGTAAATTTGATGTTTCAGCTAGTATCATTGCTTACTATTTTATTCGCCTAACGCCTCGCATCACCGGGAAAATTAATCTGCATAGCGAAGCGGAGCAGATTAATTTTATCCGTGTGAATGCGTTTGTTAGCTGCTTTTATTGACCTGTAACTTTTCATAATTAAAAGTTGTCGGTTTAATTGCGTTCAGCCTTGGTTGAAAAGCCCATATAGCTATTTCTTCAAGAACGGGTAACTTTTCCACTTCTTTCGATACAAAAAATCTTGCTTTAAAATTATTTTTTATAAACGTAATAGCCTCTTGTTTGCCGCATTTCCTTACACATTCAACCTTCTTTCTAAGTGTTGCACCTGAGCTTTCATTTACATACTGATTGCATCTTTTCTTAATAGACTGTTTATCCGCTTTCCCAATATATAGGATTTGATTATTGTAGAAAACGAAATACAACCCATTGTTTTCAGGGAAATCGGATAAGCTATCAAAAGATACTTCTTCATCTGTAAGTTGCGATACGAATATACTTTTTGACTCTTCGCATGAACAGGTAAGCAGATCATTCAAGTTCTTGCAGTTAAGCATAGAAATCACTCATGGTTTCAGCTCGATGATTCTAGCTTCAAGAATATTCTCGTAATCATCATTTTCGACTCTACCATAAACAACTACTTCGCAGCCTTGCATTGGATTGCTGCATTTGTCTAGAATTTCAGTCTTATTTTCCAGGCTATCAACATTAACCATAATCATATTTGTGCTACCCGCATCATTTCGGAGTACAAACTGATTTACCATAAATAGGCCGTTACCAGATACTTTTATATTTTCATATTTAAAGTCCTCCATATTCAAGACGAGGCTATTAAATGAAACATTTTTGAATCCTTTTTTTACTGAGCGCATAGAACATTTTTCTATTCTTCTAAGGAGCCCCTCTTTGTCTAATGACAGACCCAGCATATTAATCATCATTTTTGACTGCAGTTCTGGCAATAAGCTGTTCAATTCGTCTTCTGTATAAGCGGACTTACCATCATCTAAGATAGAGCCCAAGAAAATATCGCTTAGGCATACACCCAACTCGCCCCTAGATTCGACCGGAATAGAAGAATCATCAAGTTCAATGGATTTTAGAATTGCATCTCCCATCAGCTTTTTTAACTGACTTTTTGTGATTGTTTTAGTATCTGTAATCTTCTGACAATTATTTTTAGATTCACATATGTGGGTAAACCTTCCTTTACTAAATAAACCTCTCTGGACATACCTGCCTTTCTCAACCTTGCTATTTGCGAGTTTATTATTTGAGCTATATTCCCCGTAACCAGTTCGCTCACCATTATTCCACTCACCCTCATATCTGTCTCTAGCCCAGTCTGACTTCGGCCCCCACTCGTAGACTCCATAACCAGTTCGCTCACCATTATTCCACTCACCCTCATATCTGTCTCTAGCCCAGTCTGACTTCGGCCCCCACTCGTAGACTCCATAACCATGATTATTACCATTAACAAATGAACCCCGGTAAAAATCTCTTCCCTTAGCTACCCCTTTTCCATGAGCCAAACCATTTTTACAACCACCTGAATAGGTTTTTGATGTATCAACATCTAAAACTTTACATTTGGCTCTTTCTTCAATTTTGTCCGATAAGTATTTAGCGGAGACCCAAAGGGCAGCTTTTTCTGTTTGAGTTAATTCAATATAATCAGTAACTCTCGCCCAGCCCTTTTTCAACTCAAAAACTTCAACCTTTGAGCCTTTTGACAATTTTCGTGCAATATCAGAATTAGCACTTGGCGCAGTTCTCACATTAAGGGATTCGGCAATTACATAGTGCGTACCGGTTCTAATTGCTTCAGCACTTGATTGTGGACTGAAGGCAACAAAACTTATTGCCAGTAATATTTTTGTCACGATTTTCATCTTCTCTTCCATGCAGCTAACAGTTAGTATAAGGCATTAACGCCTTAAAGTTAGTTATTCTAGCACATAATCATTCTTTGTTAGGATTTTATTTATGGTTATTTCTATTTAACAG